>Ga0123357_10000287_pt1 | contig 48366 bp, 45 predicted proteins | sample TergutEmb28metaG_FD_89873 | JGI IMG/M metagenome (GOLD analysis project Ga0123357, IMG submission 89873) | Embiratermes neotenicus P4 segment gut microbial communities from Petit-Saut dam, French Guiana - Emb289 P4 | ecosystem: Host-associated > Arthropoda: Insects > Digestive system > Gut ...
ATTTTTAATTAACAAATATTTCAAACAAGAATAAAATATGGGATTTATTAGAGAACCTAAAGGAGTTGATTTTGTTATAACCTCTTCTCCTACAATTAAAGAAGACATTGCTTTTATCAGTAGTTGTATAAAGCAACACAAAGAACAGGTAAAAGTAGATAAGAATATTAATGCAAAGCGTGATACGAAACATAAAACATCAAATTCAACTAAAATATAATTTATGGCAATTATAAAACCATTCAAGGGAGTTCGTCCTCCAAAAGATTTAGTTACACAGGTAGCTTCCCGTCCTTATGATGTATTAAGCTCGGAAGAAGCTCGTGAAGAAGCAGCTGGGAATGAGAAATCATTATACCATATCATTAAACCTGAAATAGATTTTCCCGCCGGAACAGATGAACATTCCCAATCCGTGTATGACAAAGCAGTTGAAAATTTCAAAAAGTTTCAGGAAAAAGGTTGGCTAAAACAAGACGATAAGGAAGTATACTACGTTTACGCTCAAACCATGAATGGTCGTACACAATATGGACTCGTCGTTTGCGCATACGTTGGCGATTATCTGAACGGCGTAATTAAAAAACATGAATTAACCCGCAAGGATAAAGAGGAAGACCGTATGATTCATGTGCGTATCAATAATGCCAATATCGAGCCTGTTTTCTTTGCCTATCCCGATAATAAAGCAATAGATGCGATTGTTTCGGAAATTATCAAAAAAACGCCCGAATATGATTTTGTAGCATCAGATGGTTTCGGACATCAATTTTGGTTGATAGATAATGATGCGACGATCAAGCAAATTACCGAAATTTTTGCCGGCATACCTTATTTATACATTGCCGACGGGCATCATCGCACGGCAGCCGCGGCATTGGTCGGCGCCGAAAAAGCCAAACAAAATCCTAATCATACGGGAAAAGAAGAATATAATTATTTTTTAGCAGTTTGTTTTCCTGATAACCAATTAAAAATTATGGATTACAACCGGGTGGTCAAAGATTTGAACGGATTAACTCCCGATGAATTTTTGAAAGCATTAGAATCTGATTTCACTATAGAAGATAAAGGTACAAATACCTATCATCCGGCTTCCCTGCATAATTTTTCTTTATACCTCGAAGGTCGTTGGTATTCGTTGACTGCCAAACAGGGAACATATAACGACCAAGATCCTATCGGCGTATTGGACGTAACAATTTCTTCCGATTCAATTCTTAATAAAATATTGGGAATGAAAGACCTCCGTACCGACAAACGCATTGATTTTGTCGGTGGTTTAAGAGGCTTGGAAGAATTAAAACGTCGTGTCGACAGCGGCGAAATGAAAGCGGCTTTAGCGCTCTATCCCGTTTCGATGAAACAATTGATAGATATTGCCGACACAGGCAACATTATGCCTCCTAAAACAACTTGGTTTGAACCTAAATTGCGCTCAGGATTAGTCATTCATAAATTGAATTAAGATCTATGTGTCTTATGTGCCTATGTGTTTAAAAATATATGAGCGCCGCTGATACATATAAAACTATCACAAAAATCTCGGAAGGATCTATCACAGAACAGCGTAGCAAATTTATTGCTTACGCTGTTCCTGTACATACACCTGAAGAAATTAAAATGTATGTAGATGGTTATCGTAATCAATATTATGATGCCCGTCACGTTTGCTGGGCATACATGTTAGGCGCCGATCGTAAAAATTTCAGGGTAAACGATGATGGAGAACCTTCTTCAACGGCCGGAAAACCGATTTTGGGAATTATCAATTCGAATGAATTAACTGATATATTAATCGTTGTTATCCGTTATTTCGGAGGAGTAAAACTGGGCACAAGCGGTTTGATCGCCTCCTATCGCACTGCGGCTCAAGATGCCATAGCAAACGCCGAAGTTATTGAAAAAACAGTTGACGAAAAAATTTCAATTACATTCGAATATCCTTTTTTAAATGGAGTAATGCGTATTGTAAAAGAAGACAATCCTGTTGTCATCTCCCAAAATTTTGATATGGATTGCCAAATGACCTTGATGATTCGCAAAAGCGAGGTAGAAAAACTGAAAACAAGATTGCTGAAGGTTGAAACATTAAGATTGATAAATGATGAATAGTTTAAAAATCCGAGTTCATTCGTTCAATTCACGGCAAAATCTTATCTTTGTAACTTAATTATAGTATAAAACCCAATGAGTGTAAAAATTTTAGTAACAGGTGGAGCCGGTTACATAGGCTCCCATACCACAGTAGAACTCCAAAATGCCGGATATGAAGTAGTGATTGTCGATAACTTGTCGAACTCCAACGAAAATGTCATAGACGGTATCGAACGTATCACCGGCATACGCCCGGTTTTTGAAAAACTTGATTGCAACAACATGGAAGATATGAAAGCCATGTTTGAACGAAATAAAGGCATCAAGGGAATTATTCATTTTGCAGCAAGTAAAGCCGTTGGAGAATCCGTACAAAAACCATTATTATATTACAGAAATAATATAGTTTCTTTGTTAAATGTTATGGAATTGATGCCTCAACATAAGGTTGAAGCATTAGTTTTTTCTTCATCCTGCACGGTTTACGGACAACCCGATATGCTCCCTGTCGACGAAAATGCGCCGATAAAACCTGCATTATCTCCTTATGGCAATACGAAACAAATCAATGAGGAAATCATCCGCGATGCAATATATGCCGGCGTACCGTATAAGAGTATTATCTTACGCTATTTCAATCCCATAGGAGCACATCCTTCTGCTGAAATCGGAGAACTTCCAATCGGCGTGCCTCAAAACCTGATTCCGTTCGTTACTCAAACGGCTATCGGCATACGGGAGCAATTAAGTGTTTTTGGGGATGATTACAACACTCCCGATGGCTCTTGTATTCGCGATTACATCAATGTTGTAGATTTAGCTAAAGCGCATGTCATTTCATTAGACCGCATGTTGAATGGAAAATCCAAAGCTAACCTCGAAATATTCAATGTTGGAACAGGCCGTGGCTTGTCGGTATTGGAATTAATCAATGCTTTTGAAAAAACTACAGACGTAAAGTTAAATTACAAAATTGTAGGCAGAAGAGAAGGCGATATAGAAAAAGTTTGGGCTAATCCCGATTATGCAAACAACGAATTAGGATGGAAGGCCAAAGAAACCATCGAAGACACGTTGGCTTCCGCTTGGAAATGGCAGTTAAAATTAAGAAAATAACCCGATAGAATTACCGGTAACAAAATAATTAATAAATAAAAAATAAATTATGAAAATGATGAGAATTATATTTTTATGTTCAACTTTAGGTTTGTTTTTTCTTACAAGTTGCCTCGAAAATGTTGGTAACTCACAAACTTTTCCAACAGATAATGCTGTCGTTTCTTTTTCCTATGATTATCCGGGAATGACATTTCTGGATACTCCTTGGGGAAGAGTTGTAGCGCCTGAGTTAAGCGGGAAAGGCGATGCAGGTGATTGTTTGTTAGCTTCTTTTACTGTTGATTACGATAATCAGCCCAAATTCAAGTACTATTCGGCTTCTGATATTAAATACACCAAGATAGCAAAGACCGATATAGTTATGTTAGATGCCGGCTCACAGAACATTAGTGATACAATCGATGAGTTATCTGTGGATTCAATAAAAAACCTCGGCTTTGTAGGAACAGTTAATTGTATTGATAATAACCTGTTTATGGGGTTCGATAATACTAATTATGATTATCAATTGGTTTACTCCGATTCTTTAATCGATGAAATACCGGTATTATATGTATGCGCTAAGTCAATCGAATCTTCTGCTACTACTTATGGGGACTATAAATATCAAGCTTTCGACATAACTCCATTTTTGGAACGATATGCAGACAAGGACAATAATTTTTCTTTTTATTTGAAATACAAAAAAGGCATTGACGCCAATGGTAAAAATGTTTATGAAACTTTATCGCAAAAAGCACTTACATTGGGTAACTATCAATTCACAGATTATTAATTTTTTATGCTTAAAGACCTTTTTGAACGACTTTATAGGATAATTTTTCAACCTGCAACGACTTGGAATATACTTGCTGATGAAAAGGGAGAAGAAATAATCGATAATGATTCTTTCTTGAAAACATATCTATATCCTGTAATAGGCGTTGTAGCTTTGGCGACCTTTATCGGAGGCATTTTTTATAAAAAGGAATTTGATGTACAGTTGGCATTGAAGTTAACGATTAAAGTATCAATTGCACTATTTGCCGGATTTTATTTAGCATCCTACCTGTTATCTGAAATTATGCCCAGATATTTTTCAAGAGAAAAAAACTACAAAGAATGTCAACGGTTCGCAGGTTATTCTTCCGCATTAGTTTACGTAATGTACATAATATTAGCGATTCTACCCGATTTCGGATTTCTGCAACTTATTTTACTTTACACTATTTATATGATTTGGGAAGGCGCTATTACTTATATGCAAATATCTGAAAACGAAAGAAGTAAGTTTACTATTATGGCAACAGCCATTGTCTTGTTGTCGCCCATTATAATAGAGAAAATGATGTATTTCACCATGCCGGGCATGAGAATTTGATGGAATGAAGGTAGACAATAATATCAACATCAGGAACAAAAGGGCTTCGTTTGACTACGAGCTTTTGGAAACATTCGTAGCCGGAATTGTCTTGACCGGAACGGAAATTAAATCTATCCGTCTGGGAAAAGTAAGTTTGGTTGATACCTATTGCATAATGAACAGAGGCGAGCTATGGGTAAAAAATATAAATATCTCCGAATATTTTTATGGGACTTACAACAATCACGACGCTCGCAGGGAACGTAAACTTTTGCTTACAAAAAGAGAATTACAAAAAATCGAACGACTTTCCAAAGATACCGGTTTTACCATCATTCCAACTAAATTGTTTATCAATGAAAAAGGATTGGCAAAATTGGTTGTAGCTATTGCCAAAGGAAAAAAATCGTACGATAAACGACAATCATTAAAAGAAAAAGATGATAAACGGGAAATGAATAGAATGTTCAAGAAATAATTAAGAAAAATATATAACTTTAATTTATCAAAACCAATGAGCAAAACCGTTAAATTTAGTGGAATTGAGGATAAAATTATGATTATCCGCAATCAACAAGTGATTATCGACAGTGAGGTTGCATCACTTTATGGAGTGGAAACCATGAGGATAAATGAAGCCGTAAAAAATAATCCGGACAAATTTCCTGAAGGATATGTAATTGAACTTACAAAAGAAGAGAAAAAGGAGGTTATCGAAAATTTCGATAACCTTATTAAACTTAAGTATTCGCCGGCGCTTCCAAAGGTATTTACTGAAAAAGGATTATACATGTTGGCGACTATATTGAAAAGTCCGAATGCGACACAAACGACTATCTCTATTGTAGAGACTTTTGCTAAAATACGGGAACTATCGCGAACAGTAGCTCAATTATCGGAATGTCCCAATGAATCAAAGCAAAAATCTCTGATGCAAAGAAGCAGAGAAATTATTACAGATATTCTGGATGATGATTTGAAAATATCGGGAACCGAAACATCTGTTGAATTAAATTTAGCGGTGTTGAAATTGAAACATACAATAAAAAGAAATTAAGATAAAGGAATGAAAGATATTCGACAAATATTAAAAGAACGAATCCTAATTCTCGATGGTGGAATGGGAAGCATGATTCAACAATATAATCTCACAGAAGAAGATTATCGAGGGAAAGAATTTGCTCATCTACCCGGTTTAGTGAAGGGAAATAATGATATGTTGAATATTACTCAACCTGAAATTATCAAAAAAATTCATCAACAATATTTGGATGCCGGAGCAGATATTATTGAAACCAATACATTCAGTTCTACTACAATTTCCATGTCTGATTATAGCATGGGATCATATATACGGGATTTAAACTGGACGGGCGCCCGCTTAGCTCGTGAAGTCGCAGATAAATATACCGCCCAAGATCCTTCCAAACCACGTTTTGTGGCAGGCTCCATCGGCCCGACCAACAAAACGGCTTCCATATCACCCGATATTTCCAACCCTGCATTTCGTGCTATTACTTTCGATGAATTGAAAATTGCTTTCAAAGAACAAATCAGCGCTTTGATTGAAGGAGGTGTGGACTTACTACTTGTTGAAACTTCCTTCGACACTTTAAACATGAAAGCTGCGTTAATGGCAGCGGAAGAAATTATGTTGGAAATAGATAAGAAACTTCCGCTGATGCTTTCGATTACACTTGCTGGTAAAAGCGGACGAATTTTATCGGGTCAAACGCTCGAAGCTGTGGTGGCTTCAGTTGCTCATGTCGATTTATTGTCCATCGGGTTAAACTGTTCATTCGGAGCCTCTGAGATGAAGCCTTTCCTGAAAGAACTGGGAAGAATTGCTCCTCGTTATATCAGCGCTTATCCGAATGCCGGATTGCCTAACAGCTTGGGGCAATATGATGAAACGCCTGAGAAAATGGCAGTTGAAATCAAAAAATACATTGATGAAGGATTAGTGAATATTTTGGGAGGCTGTTGCGGAACAACTCCCACTCATATCGCTCGATATGCAGAGTTGATTAAAAATGCCAAGCCTCATATTCCTGTTCAACATAGCCGGAATATGATATTGTCGGGATTAGATGTTTTGGAAATAACTCCCGAAAGTAACTTCATAAACATAGGCGAACGATGTAATGTGGCCGGTTCTCGTAAATTTCTCCGGTTAATCAAAGAACAAAACTACGAAGAAGCGCTTACCATCGCTCGAAAACAGGTAGAAGACGGAGCCCAAATCTTAGATATAAATGTTGATGACGGCTTATTGGATGGTCCGAAAGAAATGGCGACCTTCCTCAATTTGATTGCTTCCGAACCCGATATTGCCCGAGCGCCGATAATGATAGACAGTTCCGACTGGAAAGTCATCGAAGCCGGTCTCAAGTGCTTGCAAGGCAAGTCTATAGTCAACTCTATCAGCCTGAAAGAAGGTGAAAAAGAATTTCTACGGAAAGCCCGCCTCGTCCGCTCCTACGGAGCTGCTGTTGTAGCTATGGCTTTCGACGAGCAAGGACAAGCCGATACTTTCGAACGAAAAACAGCAATCTGCGCCCGGGAATATAAGCTTTTAACGGAAAAAGCAGGATTTCAACCATTCGATATCATTTTCGATCCCAACATACTGGCAATAGCAACAGGAATTGAAAGCCACAATACTTATGCTCTCGATTTTATCCGGGCAACAGAATGGATTAAACAAAATCTCCCTGAAGCAAAAGTGAGTGGAGGAGTAAGCAATTTATCATTTTCTTTCAGAGGAAATGATTATGTGCGCGAGGCCATGCATGCCGTTTTTCTCTATCATTGCATCAAAAAAGGAATGGATATGGGTATAGTAAATCCCTCATCATCTGTTCTTTATGAAGATATTCCATTGGTACTGAGAGAGATTATCGAAGATGTTATTTTTAATCGTAATCCTGAAGCTGCCGAACGGTTAATCGAATATGCCCAGCAAACCGTAGATAAATCAATACAAACCGAACAAAAACAAAATGAATGGCGGTCACTCTCTTTGGATGAACGGTTAGAATACGCTTTGGAAAAGGGAATTGGCGATTTTCTGGAACAAGATTTGTCCGAAGCGTTAACCGTTTATCCGCAACCGATTGACATTATTGATAAGCCATTAATGACCGGTATGAATAAAGTAGGCGGTTTGTTCGGAGAAGGAAAAATGTTCTTGCCACAGGTGGTAAAAACCGCACGCACAATGAAAAAAGCGGTTGCCATTCTACAGCCGGCTATCGAAGCTTCACGTAAAGATAATAGTATTACAGCCGGTAAGATATTAATGGCAACGGTTAAAGGCGACGTTCACGACATTGGTAAAAACATCGCCGGAGTTGTATTATCATGTAATAATTACGAAATCATTGATATTGGAGTAATGGTTCCGCCCGAAGAAATTATCCGTCAGGCAATCGAACACAAAGTAGACGTGATCGGATTGAGCGGGTTAATCACTCCATCGTTGCAGGAAATGTCTTTTCTGGCTGCCGAATTAGAAAAATCGGGATTAAACATTCCGTTGTTAATCGGAGGCGCAACGACATCGAAATTACATACGGCGCTAAAAATTGACCCGTTATATTCAGGTACTGTCGTTTACGTAAAAGACGCTTCACAAGCCGTTCCGGTTGCCAATAAATTATTAAATCCCAAAACCCAAAAAGATTTTGTGCTGGCCATTCATTCCGAATACGAATCTTTAAGAGAGAAACCGGCGCAAGAAAAAGAACTGGTTTCTTACGATTATGCCAAACAGCGCTCGTTTAAGATCGACTGGACCAGCAATAAACCTTTCAAACCTACATTTGAAGGCAAAAAGGTCGTTGAACATATCCCTGTAAAGGAAATTATTCCTTATATCAATTGGAATTATTTTCTGACTGCGTGGAAATTTTCCGTCAAATATGCTAATGTGGCCTATTTAGATGGATGTGATTCATGCAAAGCATCCTGGTTATCTTCATTCCCCGAAGAGGAAAGAAAAAAAGCCGCCGAGGTGATGCAATTGGTAAAAGATGCCAAACGAATGCTTGATAAATGGATAGCCGATGATGTGGAATTTGTGAAAGCGATATTCGGTTTTTATCCTGTCAATGTGATGGAAGAAGGCATCGAGGTAGCCGGAAAAACTATTCCAATGTTACGCCAGCAGGAAAAAAACGAAGACGATACATACAAATCATTAGTCGATTTTTTCAATCCTTCAGGCGATTATATCGGATTATTTATAGTAACCGCCGGTCATGAAACCGAATATACGCTTAACAAATATAAAGAACTGAACGATACTTATAATGAAATATTGATGCAGACTTTATGCGACCGTTTAGCCGAAGCTGCTACGGAATATTTGCACGAAAAAGTTCGCAAAGAATATTGGGGTTATGCTCCCAGTGAATCATTAACAAAAAGTGAATTGTTCAAAGTCGCCTATCAGGGGATTCGCCCGGCATCAGGTTATCCCTCATTACCGGATATTTCGTTGAACTTCACGATTGATGAAATCCTTAATATGAATCAAATCGGAGTAAAACTAACTTCCAATGGAGCTATTTATCCAACAGCCTCTGTCTCCGGTTTGTTCATCGCTCATCCGGATTCTTCTTACTTTGCCGTAGGAAAAATTGATAATGAGCAAATTAAAGATTATGCCCAACGAAAAGACATTTCTGTTGATGATGCTAAAAAATGGTTAGGAATATAGCGAATAAAATTAGGTATTTAAACACGGAGTAAAGGGAGTTTATTTCACGGAGTTACACGGAGTTTTTAATTAGAACTCTGTGTAACTCCGTGAAATAAACTCCCTTTACTCCGTGTTTAAAATTTTGTTAATTCTTATACCAATCTATTTTCCTTGAGTAATACATAATCACAGCCAGCAGCATAAATAAGCCGATACTTCCGAATAACAATGCGCCATCTTGTAACTGTATCAAAATGAAAATAAACCCGTAGAGAACACTTAAAACGGCACAGAAAATGCCGGCGATTTTCCTGCTTTTAAAGGCGCTTGCAGTATATAAACTAATCAAAATTATAATGGCTACGGAAGAAATCAGATAAGCCCAATTAAAATCAAGATATTCACTGATGGATAAAAGCAGCGTGTAGAATATACAAAGCGCTAAACCAACCAATACATATTGTAAAGGATGTACTTTCTTTTTCTGCAAAATTTCGATAAAAAAATACAATGCAAAAGTGAGGCCGGTAAACAAAATTGCATATTTTGCCGAACGTTCTGTTTTAGCATAAGAATCGGTTGATTGCAAAAGAGTTACGCCATAAGCCGATTCATCGATGTCATAAGCAGTTCCTTTCCATATTTGTGGAAATTTGAGATTCAGATGCAGTATTTTCCAATCGGCCTTAAATCCGTTTTCGGATATTTCGGCAGGATTATTAGGAATAAAATTTCCTGTAAATGACGGATTTTTCCATGAAGAAGACAAATGTGTTTCCGTCGTTTTTCCGAGAGGTATGAACTTGAGATTTTCAGAACCTTTCAATTTAATGTTCAAAGAAAATTGATGTTCTTTGTTTAAATCTTCAATTTTTAATTCAACGGGGGTGGTCAATCCATTATCAGAAACACCGCTCAAAGTACTTTCTTTTCCGAGAATTAACGGTTTACTGTTCCAGTTGATATTCAATTGCTCTTCAATTCCCCTGAAATCGGATAATTCAAAATATAAAACCGCTTTATCAAGTAATAAATTTTCCTCCGGAATATTCAAACTTTTCGCGTCTATTTTAGGGAAAGCGCCGTTGAATTTTAAGTCTGATTGATATACCGTAATTTTGTATATACTCCTGTATCTTTCAAACGGGATAATTTCTCCCGAAATGTTCAGCGTTTCAGGTAAGATGTAGCAATACTTGGTTTGGAACAAAGCTTCATTTTCCTTTGGATTGGAAACCGGTTCATTATATGGAATAATCAGAAATGGCCCGGCCAAAGTTTGTTCGGAAGCCCATTTGGAGCATACCTCTTCTCTGACTGACTTTTCCCTTTCTAACCGTTCTTTAATCAGATTGGAAATTAATGATGTCGGAATTAATAAAACTAATATCAATACAGCTACAATAGCTCCTTTGGTAGTTAATTCCGCACTTTTACTTTTTTTGTTTGAAGATTCATTCTCTGTTCTTTGAACTCTTTCTTCCTGTAAATTGAATTTTTCGTTTGTTTCCATAAATATAATTTGTTAAAGTAGAATTTCTTTGTTTTACCCCTAATTGGCTACCGCCGAACGTTGTTTCCCCTGAAGGGGACTTTTGACGCAGTTATTTTATCATTTTTGTATAATTAAATTTCATTTTTGTGTCAAACTAAGGTCTATCACTCACTCAAGTCCCCTTTAGGGGATTTAGGGGTATGTATTTGCTCTAATTTTTTAACCCAAATATGTAAAAAATATAAAGGAATAAAACCGAATATGCCAAAAGAGCTGTCAATCAGTTGCCAATAAAACGGAATTTGTCTTATACTTCCGCAAATGAAAGCCAAAGGCATGATACCTGCACAAGCTATCATCCCGAAGTAAATCAGCCATTTGTTGCGCACCGGATCGCGATATAAACCAATAAATGCAACCGCAATAACAAGATGTGCAAAAGCCAGCCAATCAGTTCCATAAGCCATAAATGGATATTGCTCATTAACGTTGATTAATCCTTCATTAACCGTAGCAATCCAATATCTTAATCCGGAATAGGCTGTCGGCGGTAAGTTACCGTCAATACTCAAAAAAGAAGACATAATCTTCAATTCTGTTACCAATGGGAATGCCGTAATGCCGCTAACTACAAGAGCAGCAATAAAAAACAGAACTAAAAGTCTGATTTTTCGTAATAATTGTTTTTCGTTTGTTTTCATAAATATATTCATATAAAAAGTACTTTGTATCTCAAAGTATAATGGCAAAAAAAAATTATCTAACATCTAATATCATTTGCTCTAAGGCATCCAAATGTTGATTGAAAGCTTTTTCTCCTTCGAAAGTTAAATGATAGGTAGTATTTGTTTTTCTACCGATGAAGCCTTTTTTGACCTCAATATATTTCAGTTCTTCCAAACTTTTGAGGTGCGAAGCCAGATTTCCGTCCGTAATATCCAGCAATTCCTTGAGTGTGTTGAAGTTAATCTCTTGATTAACAATCAACGCACTCATAATGCCAAGTCGTAACCTGTTGTCAAAAGCTTTATTCAGATTGTGTACATTCATTTTCTTTCATATTTTATCCACATATACACACCATATACAATATGCATGACGCCAAATCCGATTGTCCAGAAAAATAGCCCATGGCCAATATTCCACAGGGCAATGATTCCTAATATAATTTCCGTATATCCTAAATATCTGATTTCATCTAAAGTCTGTTTGCTGCCTGAAAATAAGGAAATTCCGTAGACAATAAGGCATGCGGGAGCTATTAAACCACCTGCGCCCATTTCAATCATCTTCAAGATAAGAAATCCGCCAGCCGTCATCGGAATGCCAACGTTCCACATAAGCCGTTTGGCTGTTGTGCCCCAAATTGGAATATTGTTTCGTTTACTTCTGATATAAGTAAAGAAAAATGCCGACACAAAAGCGGCGGCGAAAGTCAATACTGCAATAATCAACAATGATATGGTCATTGGATTTAAGATGCAATATTCGACATAATTATTGCCGGTTGTCATTACCCTGTGGGCGAAAAAGGCGCCAATCAACGCACATATTCCTGCGGATACCCCACTCCATCCGCTTAAACTGATAAAACGGCTACTGCGTTCCATGATCTTTCTGATGTCTTGCAGTGTTTCTAATTCTTGCTTGTTTGCTTCCATAAAAAGTACTTTGAACTGCAAAGTAAATATATTTATTTCTATTAAACAAATAAAATGCGTAAAATCTTATTATTTTTGTACTTTCGTGCGTTTATATGAGTTTATAGTAAAATAAAAATATTATTCATGAGGATTACAGGATTATTATTCGCTTGTTTATTGAGCCTTTATTGCGTGGCTCAAGACATGACATCAGTTTTCGGGAATATGCCTAACAATATGATTCTATTAGTCGATTCTATCCAACGGCAAGATTTGATGGATTTATATAAAGATGGGAAAACTGCTACAATTAAAGATAAATTGAATGAAGCAGTCACCATGACCTCTTTCAACGATGATTTTTTAGAATTAAAATCAGGAAATTCTTCTATTCAAATTGCTCTTTTGAATTTAGTAAATAACTCTAAAATAGTCCTTTTAATTCAAACAGTTTGCGCGCCCGTTTGTGATAGCCAACTAAAATTTTTCACACAGGATTGGGAACCTTTAGAAACCTCCGATTTTATCCAGCCAAAAGATTTTTCATGGTTTATAAAAGATAATACGGATACAAACAGCGAAGATTTCATCAATGCAGTTAAATTATTAGATATGAATTTAATGCAATATAGCTTCAATCCCGAAAACAAGACATTAACACAAACCTATACAACTCCTCAATATTTAAGCAAAGAAGACAAGAAAAATATTGAACCATACTTAAAACTGGAACCTAAAATTTTTGAATGGAAGAAAATGAGGTTTGATTAAGAATGAAAGCAATAATGAAAATGTTAATTTACATTTTATGTACCCCAGTCTTTTTTTATTCATGCAATAAATCCAGGTTAAATTTAAATCAAAAGCCGGAAACGTTCGAATTGGACTCCTCACAAAAAATAAAGGAAACCATAACTTATAATTCCGAGAATTCAGAATTTAGTCAAATAAACGATTATGGTATTTTGTTCGGTAAAATACATGATAATAAAGAATGGATTATAATACGACAGTTTAAAAATCAAGGAAATAATCTTTTTTATCTAACAGTGAATATAAATAACCTCAATACTTCTATCGTGAAAGGTGATACAATTACTGTCCAAAAAATTGATTTTAAAGAAATAATTAATAGTTCGAATTCTTATTATGCAAATTTATTGAATGAAGTTAAAACTAATAATAATTTTTGGAAAGGATTATCTTTTATAGATAAGGATAAATACATTTTAACTGCAGATTTATGTCCATCAAAGAAATCTTTAGATCTTGATTTTATAAATTATTTACAAAAAAATAGCATTACTCCATTATATATTTGTATTTCAGGAAAATGGATGCTTAATCATAAAAGAGATTTTGAATATTTAAAGTCGATTAAGGGAATAGATATTATTTGGGTTAACCATAGCTATAATCATAGGTACATAAAAAATATATCTAATAATCAGAATTTTTTACTCTTGCCCAATACAAATGTAGAAGATGAAGTTCTTTCCAATGAAAAATTAATGATTGAAAATGGAATTTTACCATCTCCTTTCTTTCGATTCCCTGGTTTAATTGCTGATGAAAATTTATTTAATCAAGTAATATCCATGGGATTAATACCATTAGGCAGTAATGCTTGGTTAAGTAAAGGAGAAAAGATAGGTAAGGGCAGTATTATTTTATTGCATATTAACGGGAATGATAAAATTGGTTTAAATATTTTTCACAATTTCTACCAAGAAAAAAAAATTAATCCTACTTATATTGTAAATTGATTAAAAAATATGATAAAATATAGAATCGCTAATAGTGAAGATGCGGAAAATTTATTAAAAACCCGATATAATGCTGTCGTTAATTGTAATACTACAAAATATCCTACAACAATTCTCCACGCTTGGGCTCCTAAAATAAATGATGAAAGTATTTTAGCAGAAAAAATAGCTTTGAAAGACCCGGATAGAATAACCATAGTAGCAGAAGATTATAAAGATGATGGTAAAATCCAAATGGTTGGATTTTGTACTTTAATTTTATCAAAAGCATTAGAAACCCAAGGATATGTAATACCTGAATATACGAGAAAAGGTATAGGGAGTGAATTGAAGAATAAAATAGAAATTATTGCAAAAAATAATGGATTAAATAAACTTACAATAAGTTCTTCTCTGATTGGGTTTGAATTTCAAAAAAAGAATGGATACAAACCATTGTATCATTATGAATACAATTTAGGTGACGGGTTGACTATGGAATGCGTTATGATGGAAAAATCCTTATATAATTCAACAAATAATTATTGGGAAAAATGTAAAAAAAGACTTAAGATTTTTTAACCTTATGTTCATGCCTCACACTTGTTGTTTTCAAGAAATTATAGATATTTGTCTTCCAATATGGCAATTCTGCTTTGAATTAACTGTTTGTATTCTTCTTTTGTTTGTTGAGGCAAGAATGCGGTGTTTATAAAGGTTAGCCATTCCGGGATAAGCTTTCGAAATTTGTCATAAACATTCTCAATAACAATAACTTATAAAACAATACCTTTTCGGGGATTATTTTATGAAACCCAAAAATAAAGTACCCGAAAAGGTGCTGTTCTTAAAAAACTATCTGTCCAAATCAGCCTTTATTGTCCGAACCGGATTACCACGCTCCAACTCGTTGTGATTCTGCCAATTTTCCTGAGTAAACGCTAATATTCGCTGCTGTTCATAAGCGGCTAACTTGATTTTTAGTCGCTCGATTGCCTGTTTTTTGTTTTGCAATTGCGAGCGATTTTCAGATGCAGTAACACTGATTCCCGAAGGAATATGCGTTACCCTCACTGCCGATTCCGTTTTGTTGACATGTTGACCGCCGGAACCCGATGCTTTGAAAGTTTGAAAACGTAAATCGCTTTCGTTCCATTCATTCTCTTCTAAAACAGGTAATGACTGAACACCTATAAACCAGTTTTTCCTTTTGTGGAATTTCCGGTAAGGACTTTGGGAAATCCATAAAACGGTTCCCTCCCAAGAGTCAACGAAGGATTCCAGATTTTCTCCTGCCAGAAAAAGAATCGCTGATAACAAAGTGCGATTGATTTCACCTTCTTCGCGTTCAATTACTTCTGCATAAATATTCTGTTGTTTTGCTTCTTTCAGCATCAGTTCCAACACTTTGGAAACAACCCGGCAACATTCTGCAGGGCCTCTTCCTGATGTAATTTGAATGTATACTTTTTCCATACACTTTTTTATTCTTTATTCATTCTTACAATTTTAGGCACGAATTGTCCGTGAATATCTACCAGTTCTTTTTGACAATCCATTACCTTTTCTATGTTTTTATAAGCCAAAGGCGCCTCTTCCACACTTCCACCAATTAAACTGACGCCTGCACTTGAAAGCATTTTTTTCAATGCCGATTGTGTAAAGTTTTCTTTAGCTTTTTCGTGCGACATGGCTCGGCCTGCTCCATGAGAAGCTGAATTCAGTGATTCTGTATTTCCTTTTCCACAAACCAGATAACCCGGAGCTGTCATGCTTCCCGGAATAATTCCGGGTTCGCCCAAATGCGCCGGCGTAGCTCCTTTGAGGTGGATTATAGCCTCTCTCCCATCGAATAACTTCTCTTTCCATGCAAAATTATGGTGATTATCAATTGTTGTTACAATCTTAATTCCCAATGCTTTTGCCAAGTTGATATGTATTCGTTCGTGGCATGCTTTGGCGTAATCTCCTGCCAAATTCATACTTAGCCAGTATTCCTTTCCAAGTTCGGAATCCAAATCCAACCATGCAAAATGTTGTGCTTCACGAGGAAGTTTGCAAATTTCACGAGCCAACCGGCTGTAATGTTTAGCAATTTCAAAGCCTAATCCCCTTGAACCGGAATGAGAAAGCAAAGCCAAATAATTCCCTGCCGGAAGTCCGGTACAATTATTTTCATTTAGATTGAGTTCGCCGAATTCAACGAAATGATTTCCACCACCGGAACTTCCCAATTGATGAACGGCTTTCCCTTGCAGCTTTTTCAACAAAGAGGTTGCATTAAATCGTTCGTCATCCAGTATTTCGTGTTCCTGTTCAAATGTTAAACTTCCATCCATCCCGAAATGGGTATACTCTTTCAATGCTTCTTTGATTTGATGAGCATATCGCCGAACGAAAACAGATTTTTCTTCAAAAATCGAAAGCGCCATCCGGCAACCGATATCTACGCCAACGGCGTAAGGGATCACCGCATTTTCTACAGCCAGCACTCCACCAATGGGAAGTCCATAACCGGCATGAGCATCAGGCATCAAAGCGCCTTGCAGGGAAACAGGCAATCTCATGGCTAATTCCATTTGCTGCTTCGGCAAACTTTCAATGAATTTTCCTCCATACGTTTTAAAATTCAATGATTGTTTCCGCAGTTCATAAACAGTAAATGTTTTCTGTTCTTCCCTGGGAGAAAAATGATAAGCCAGCTTCGACCAGATTTCATTTTCCCAAAATGATTGAGGTTCCCGGAGGATTGCCTCCAATGTTTGTATTACATTTTCTTTTGTATCGTATTTACAATGTTTTGAGACTATATTAACGACTAAGCTGCGAGCAACAGGATCGGTGTAACCCAGGCGACTTAGCTCTTTAAGTTGTATTTTTAAGCCCATGATAATTAATTTGGGTGCACGGTACAAGGTACAAGGTGCACGAAGATTATATGTGAATAGCATAAACTCGATGCACACATGCAACATGTAAGAAGTGCAAATATTAAAATAATTTGTTTGATAAAAAGTGGATTACACGTTTATTAGTAGTACAATAAACTTTTTCCTACGATGTTCTATCATAGATAATCCAAGGGGCGGTATGTTTTATTTCTCCAGCATAATTGTACCCTTTCCTAATCTTTAAGTGGGGTAATATTCTATAAATCGGTGACAAAGGTAAATATTTTTTTCAGAAAAGCAAAAAGTGTTGTGAACTTTCAAGAGTAAATCGTCGCTACTATTTTTCTTTTTCCTCCCGAATATCTGAACTCGCAAAGGTAAATTCCTTGCCAAGTTCCTAAATTCAAACGTCCATTAGTAATGGGAATAGTTAACGACTGACCGACGACAGAAGCTTTGATGTGTGCCGGCATATCGTCCCTGCCTTCATAATCGTGTTCAAACTTTGGATAATTTTCTGGAATCCAATCTGAAAAAAACATTTTGAAATCGCTTAATACAGTTGAATCGGCATTTTCATTAATTGTCAATCCTGCTGAAGTATGTTTGATAAACAGGTTCAACAATCCCGTGTCCGGTAAATCTCCGAGCTGGGATATGATTTGAGAAGTGACTAAATGAAAACCGTGCCGGTATTCAGGAAGTGAAAATTCTATTTGCCTGACCATATTTGCATTTTGGTTCCAAATGTACGAATTATTTCAGGTTAAATGATTATCCCTTGGGGTATATTCTATTACAAAAAAAGACAGTCTGGTATTTCTCTTTATCAAACATATCTCAATAATTTACATTTAATTTTTCAAAGTATAAATATTCTCTCATTTGAACCAAAAGTTTATTTACTGTTACTTTGTCCGGCATATCCGGTAAATCACTTATGGCATACAATTGCTCTATTTTTGCTATTTTTTCATTAGCCATCTTTACGAGTTCATCATACAAAAATTCACCGTTTTTAATTTTAAAAAGAAAATCTCTGTCTTTCCGTAAAACATGAATTTGTTTTTCTACAACGATTTCTTCCGCCATATTCAATAAACGGAAAGTATGCATCATGTTTTTTGCATCGTAATTTTTACCATGCTCCAAAGTGTTTTGGAAACGGACATCATTTCGTTTGTTTACCCAATCCCAGTATTGTGCATATTCTTTGCAATAAATAGAGTATCCATCTTTGTTAAAACTCATCATTGCCTTTGGCTCCAGTTTTTCGGGAATTGAACTTAGTTGAATATCATTAGCATTGTCACTGGAGCAAATTCCAAATAGTTTTTCTTTTATCTGACTTTGATGAAAAACAGCATATATATCCCTTGAATGCGGAATGTTGATTAATCCGCAATCTTCTTGCATGTAATGATTTCTTTTAAGCCAAATCAGTAACGGAATAGCCGCATAACCTTCGATGATATAACAAAAGTCCAATATACTTTTTCGTTTTTCATCGACCGGATTGAATATTTTTTTGTTAAGACCTTTGGCTTTTTTTATCTGTGATTGTGCGTAGCCGGCAAATGTCTGCAAACAAAGTTTTGAAAGAAACATCGCGGGTTGAAGCAAATTCATAACAGGATGTTTATATAAAACTTTGTCGGAAGGCGTATTAAGCAATTCCAAAATATTGGGATTGTTCCGGGCAAGCAATTCTATAAACCGTTTCAATTCGTAATAAACAATATCATTGGTTGGATTCGCAACTTGTTCGGTATAATGAAGTCCATAAAATGCCCTTTTGTCAAGAGCAAATACGCCTTTAATATCCGTATCTGATTGTGGAGTGTCCAATCCGTATGCTTTACTTCCACTTATGCATTGCAGCAATAAAGCCTGTTGTTTATTATGTACCTGTTCAAATGTCATGAAATAAAATTTCTGAATAAAATATTTAATGCCTCAATATCGATATGCTCTTTATGCGTTGAAGGAATATGCTGTTCACAAAATTCCATTTGTTCTTCAATAAATGCATTCAAAACCGGAATCGGTTGAATTGTTGTTTTCTCTGTTGCCTGAGCTTTAATTGTTAGTAACTCATCAATTGCACTTTGCCAAACTTTGTCCTTGACTTGGGCTCTGAGTAATCCAAACTCCATTGGCGGAAGTTCATGTTTATCAACAATCCACCGGGCGGCCAGTAACGGGCGCAGGCAGTAAAAATACTTCTTTATTTTGATTTCACTACCTTGTAATTCAGGCCATGCGTTTTTTGCCATTCCTAAATAATGATGCATTCCTTTCCGTAAAGAAAAATATTCGGGCATCAAATTTTTCAGAGTTTCCAAAAAAGAATCGTCTTGTTTGTATATAACCGGTGATTGGAGCCATTCATAAAGTGGCGCATTTGAATTATAAAACAAACGAAGCGATTTTCTAAAATCCCATCCATTAATATCCAACACTTCATTAACAGGAATATCAATGGTATCTTTCTTTTCTTCAATACTCAAATATTGATTTTTTGGAAGAGTATAAATAAAACGAACATCATAATCGCTATCTGTGGAAGGAAAGCCCCAGGCACGGCTTCCCGATTCGCAAGCATACAGTATTCGAACATTATATTGTTGCTCTATCTCTTTCAATTTATGTTGTATTTCCTGAATCATATTTCATTGGTTTTGTCTGACAAATGTATATAATTTATCCCTTAATTACTGCTAACGGACTTAACTCCGTTTTTATTTTTACCAAATCCACTTGGAACGCCATTACCTGCGAAATATCTTTATAAGCTGAAGAAGCTTCTTCCAAATCGGATTTACCTCTGATAGAATGGATAATACCCAATTCATCTAATTTTCGCTTTTCTTCTTCCAAATCCAACATTTTAATGGCGGCGCTACGGCTTAAAGCGCGTCCGGCGCCATGTGAACAACTCATAAAGCTTTCGGGATTTCCCAAACCTTCGACGATGTACGATTTTGTACCTTGTGAACCAGGAATAATTCCGGTTTCATCGGCTTTAGCCGAAGTTGCTCCTTTCCGGTGGACAATCACTTTTTCTCCGAAATGCTCTTCAAAAGCAGCATAATTATGAGCAATATTAATAATCGGTTCATATTCCATATTTGTAATAACAGAAGAAACAACTTGTTGAATTCGTTCCATCATCAACAGGCGGTTGGCAAAAGCAAATTCCGTACAATATCGCATTTCTTTGTAGTATTTATGCGCTTCATCTGTTTGAAACGGAAGAAAAGCCAAATCTGCTTTCGGATTTACGGAAGAAAACCATAATTCATTCATTTTCTTTGCCACTCTGTTATAATGGTCTGCAACTTGCTTTCCCAGATTACGGCTGCCGGAATGAATCATTATCCACAAGTATCCGTCATTACATCGTTGTAATTCAATGAAATGATTTCCTCCACCTAATGTTCCAAGTTGTTTCAAAGCCGACAAATATTGATTTTTAATTACATGAAGTTCATCAATATTGAAATCCTGAGGCATCAAATTTTCGTCTTGACGTTCTTTATGATGATCGAAACCAAGCGGAACTAACTCTCGAATGCCGCTCATTATTTTTTTGATCGCTTCTTTTGAAATGAAATCAGCTGTTATATTTGTTTTTACGGCACACATTCCACAACCAATATCCACGCCTACAGCATTTGGAATGATTACCCCTTTCGTTGCCAATACTCCACCGATGGGCATTCCGTAACCCTGGTGAGTATCGGGCATCAAACAAACTTGCTTGAAAGCAAATGGCAGGTTTGCCAAATTCTTTGCTTGTATTATGGAACCTTCTTCCGGCTCATCCAACCACATTTTGATTGGGATTCTTTCTGTTGAGATTACTTTCTGCATGATTCTATTGTTTGTTTGTTAAAGTCTGTATGTCGCCAATCATGAAAGTATGTTTTCCTTTTTCTGCTATTTTGGAAATAGTTTCAATCCACTGAAAAAACTTGATATTATCGTCGTTCTTCATCAATTCGGAAGCATTTTTCAATGTGCGAGCAGTGGCAACAGCCGTTTTTGCATTTTCCAAATCCGATTTTGAACGGATTTTTGCTTCCAAGTGTTTGGAAAACAAATCTTGTATGGATTTCGGGAACGTTAAATCCTTTAATTCCAATTCTTCTATTTCAACACCTAACACGACTAATTGCTCGTTCAATATTTCTTTATTTAATCCTTTCAATTCTTGACGTCTATCGTTTAATTCTTCGCTTTCATAAGCAGACAGAATATTGCGGATGTGAAGTTGGGCAAGCGTCCATATCCTTTGGTCTGCTTCATAGATGATAGTACTTGCCGGTTTGTCCAAAGAGAAATTACTCAAAAATTTTTCTCCGTCTGTTATTTTATATGTCAAATAAAAGGAAAAACGAAACGCAATATTATCTTTAGTCAAGACTTCTTGATTGGTAATATTCAATAATTTGCTTGTAGCCGGTAAGCAAAAAAATTCCAACCGGTCTTTCCAGTCAACATATTTGTAAACGCCCGGGGTTAATTTTTCCGTCAGTACATTGCTTTTGAATACATAACCTGTTGTATTCGGTCTAACCTGAAATGTTTTTCTAATCGTTGCCATATCATTTATTTTTAATACATTACTTTTATTTCAAAAAAGAAAAACATCAAATGGAAGGGAAACCCAATTTAGTAAAATCATTTGTTTTTACGGTATCCTTTGATTTGCAAACTTTCATTTGATTTGAACTCAAAGTTCCGTTTTTCTTTTTCTTTGTTCAGAGTTACAATCTGGTGCCAAGCCATAGCGAGTGCTAAACCAAATAGCACGAGGATTCGAACCTCTTGAGACTTGCATGCTGCGATACCCTGTTTTTATTGCAAGTCTCAATTCAAAACAGGAGCAGTTTATCATTTGTATTTTATTTATCTCTATTGATTTGCAAAGATATTTTTATAGATACGCAATCTTTTTGCGCAATAAAAAATATTTTTTAATTTTGCAGGAAATATTTCATAATCTGTTATTTATCAATAAAATATTTTTTAGTGAATGGTTCATGATATACTAATATTTGTAGGATATTTTGATTGGCTCATAATATTTACACTGATTTATGCCGGCTAACAGAAATGCTTTGATTCGTTACAAAACTATCGACACATGCTTGCGCAATCGTTATCGCCAGTGGACATTGGAAGACTTGATTGGTGCCTGCTCGGATGCCCTTTATGAATTTGAAGGAATCGAAAAAGGTATCAGCAAGCGTACCATTCAAATGGATATTCAACTGATGCGTAGCGAAAAATTGGGATATAATGCTCCGATTGTCGTTTATGACAATAAATACTATACTTACGAAGATTCTGCTTACAGTATTACCAATACTCCACTTTCTGAACAGGATTTGAAGGTAATGTCGGAAGCAGTAGAAGTGCTTCGTCAATTCAAAGGATTCAATTATTTCACGGGAATGACTGATATTGTTAGTCGATTGGAAGACCATGTAACTTCTGCAAAGCAACGTACTACACCAGTCATTGATTTTGAAAAGAATGAAAATCTGAAAGGGTTGGAACATTTAGATATGGTATATTATTCAATTGTCAATAAACAAGTATTGGATATCAAATACCGTTCATTCAAAGCCCGTTCGGCCGGAACGATCGTTTTCTATCCTTATTTGTTGAAAGAATACCGTAATCGCTGGTTTGTTTTTGGATTGGAAAAACGAAGCCAAACATTACGTAATTTAGCGCTTGACCGTATCCATGAGTTAGAAATTGCAACCAGCGAACAATTTGTTGAAAATAAACTTTTTGACCCCTCGACTTTTTTCAACGATTTGGTTGGTGTTACCAAAAATCTGAATTCCAAAGCGGAAAAAGTCCGGTTTTGGGCAGGTACTAATGATGCACCTTACATTCAAACCAAACCTGTACATAAAAGCCAACAGTTGATAGAAAGAAATGACGATGGCAGTATGATTTTTGAAATTGAAGTGATAATTAATCAGGAACTTCAACGAGAATTTTTGGGATTTGCCAATGGAGTTAAAATATTAGCGCCTCAACATTTGGTTGATTTTATGAAAACAAAACTAAAGAGGGCAGGTGAAAATTACCTGTTAGATTGAAAATTTTACAACGCTTTTTGCTTGTTTGAAAAAAACATTTACCTTTGTCACCGATTTATAGAACATTACCCAAATAAAGATTAGGAAAGGGTATAACTATGCTGGAACAATAAAACACATCGCCCCTCGGATTATCTACAGTAAAATACTGTTGAGGAAGGTTTAATGTATGCTTCTAATAAACCTGTAATCCATTTTATCAAACAATTTATTTTATTATTTGCACTTTGTGCATGTTGTATGTACACTGTTCGGCAGGGTAACGACACTGGTAAATGTCCTGCGGGCAACAAGGGTGGTGATCATAAGATCGGTGGAGTACAAAAAGAAACGCCCTGTAATCTTCTGATTATCAGGGAGTTGTAAATTGAGTGGTACCACCAAAAATCGAACTATCCGACTAAGTGGCTATCTGTCTGCAATATATACTTATCAAAAAGAAGAGCAATCGCTTAAAAATCACTAATATACTACATCGTTTTGCAGTAATTTGCTCTTTGGATTGTTTCCGGAAGCAAAGGTAAGGAATGTTTGGGAAATTTGCAATAGCTTATTGAAAGTTCAACCTTTTTTATTGATAATTTTCAATAATTTCTTCCCCGACTCTGTTATTCTATATCGTTGATTCGGACTTGTCTTTTTGTCAGGAAATTCCATCTCTACCCAACCGATTTTTAGAAGCGGGTCTAAATATTTTTTCCGGTTTTTCTGATGATTGCTCAAGTTCATATTAGAGAACAATTCATCACGCTTAATCCATCGTGTTGCAATATTTAATATCTCTGCCACTCTACCATGTAGTTGATTATTTAGAATATATCGAACTTGGTCGTTAACTTTATCGTCAGCTTGGTCACTAACTTGGTCACTAACTTGGTCACCGAGTCCATTGACATATGAAATAATTTCTTCTAATGAATTAAAAATTAAATCATTAACTTGTCCACCAACTTGGTCGTCAGCTTTATCGCTAACATATTGTACATACGTTGGATTTATTGGCAGTGTTACCATAAAATAGTTACCTTCTTCGTCTGTTTCAATGATTGGTATAGGTGAACCATTATTCCCCATTTTTCGGAACATTTTCGGAAAACCTGTACCGCGTCCTTCGGTCAGGTCAAGTTCTTTCAAAAAATCGCCGATACGACGGTTACGGTAATCACGAGCCACAATCTTTTGATGATTCAGAATTTGCGTATCAACAGGCGGCATAGCGCCCGGATAACTCAATACGGTAATCTTATCTGTAAATATTTGCACTTCAATAGGTTTACCCAAATCATAAGCCTTATGATAAACGGCATTCGATAAGGCTTCTTCCACAGCCTCATAAGGGTAATTGTAGAATCGCAAAGCTTCGGCTTGATTCGGGATTTTTATCACATGTTCGTGAATGATATTCGTTTTGATAAAACTCAAAGCATCGTGCAACTGATGATGCAAAGCGCCTTTGAAATAATGTTCGGTAAAATTGTCACCCACATCATCTTTATGCCAAACTACTTCAATCCAACTACGGTCAAAGAATTTTTCGGGTGTACGTGAAAAAAATAGCAAGCCCACATTGACCGGACGCAAATATTCGTCTGAACCTTTGGCAATGTACATGTTTCGCGTAAGATTTACCAAACTGATATGTTTACTTTCTTCATAGAGGTCGCTTTTTACTTCGTGCAAATATGCCTGTATCAACGTCAAATCAAAATCATCAATTGAAGCTTGCTGATTGATTCGGTCATCGAACGGTACGCGAGCCGCCAATTCAAAAAGTCTCCGTAAAGTTTCATTCTTTGCAACTACCGTACTTGAGCCAACACGGATATAATATTGCCGTTGCGCTTTCTCGCCCAATGTTGTAGGTGCAGAATAAGGACGAAAATCACCGGCAGGACACCACAAAACCAAAATATGCTGTTCGCCTAATACATATGGTTGCATGATAGGCAAATACGCCGGTTGAATCCTGTTACCCAATTTCAGAACCTCGTTTTGGATTTTGTCTAATTGGTTTTGTTGTAACCCTTCGGGCGGAAACACAGGCATCCCGTTGTTTGTCTCAATGCCAATAACAATATATCCACCGCCCCAATTGTGCAAATCGTTGGCGAAGGCACACATGGAATGAATTACTTCTTCCGGATTCCAGCCACGTTTGAACTCCAAGCGTTCCCATTCGACGGAATGACCGTGAACTAAATCTTTTATGTTTATCGGTAGACTCATATTATTTCGTAAGTTACAAAGTTTTAAATTACATCGTAACGATTCTATATCCGCCTGTTTTATCTGAGCCGAAATATTCAATTAATTCGTTATCTTTTAACATTTTGAGATAACGCCTATTTGTTGCATTACTCTTTTTGTTAAATTTTTCTATGGTATCAATTTTAACGAGTGGATTACGCTCAATAAAAGAATATATCTGCACAAGTTCATTCCTTAGACGCTCATTCTTTATGTTTACACGCTCAAAAAATCTATTTACACGCTCATTTTCCATATTTGCACGCTCAAAACCAGTATTTACACCACTGTTTTTCGGCGTATTATCGTTTATATCGAATTTTTCTGCATCATTCATATCCTCATTACTTTTATGGATTATCATTTCGTCCGGAATTTCCTCTCTTTTCAAAGTCGTAATAAATTCCTCCCTCACAAAATCATTCTCAAACGAGATTTTGTCATAACTTTGCATTGCCCGCATAATACCACTGCCGATACCTGTATAGGGCAGAATATCTTTTGCATTTTCAAAAAGCAGCTTGTTACGGGGAACAGAAATCCCATGTTTGATGCTTTCCTCGGTAACGCCATCAGGCAAAATTCCCGGCGAATGAATCTCTATTCTGTTATCGAAAATAAACAGGCGAATAGGTGAATTGATGTAATAATCCCGGTCTAAAACCGTATCGTTGGCAATGCCTGCCCTCTTACATTCTTCGGTATATCGTTCGTAAAGAAAATTTTTGAGAATTGGCTCCGAAATATCCTTGTAGGATGTGCCTTCCACGCTGTCGCAATCGGCGGAGAGACTACCACAACTTTGCATCATCACACGCAATTCGGCATTGGAAAATACTTTCCGTTTGCCCGAACCGTTCTTTACCCAAATTATTCCTTTGTTGTCCTTGTACGGTTTGTCCTTGCCTTTCGGAATGGTGGCGACAATAACATTTTGACCATCAATGTTTACCGTTTCCGTTGCGATAATAATAGCGGGCTTTACATTCTCCGACGCAGCATTGACAAAAAGCGCATTGGTTTGTTGAATTTCCTCAAATGACAAGCCAGATACAATGCCTGTTTTATCGTCCACGCCAATGATAAGCATTCCACCTTGCGTATTACTGAACGCAACCATTTCCACACCCATTTTATAGGCATCCTCCGACCGGACTTTGAATTGAACGGTGGTAGCTTCGCCTTGTGGGATGAGGTGTTTTATTTGTTCTGCTGTCATCATATCATTTCCTTGTTTTGTCTACTTTTTATGTTAATTGGTTGGCTCATAGTATTTATTGGATTACAAATTTATCAGTTTCATATGGCATATGGCATGACTTAAATGTTCTACCTCTCACCAGCTATTGTTGTGCTGCAACAGATTACAATTCAGTCACATCATTTTTCAAATATATCTCAAAAAATAATAATTCCTTATCTATATGACACTCGTCAAAAATCTTTTTCAATACATTTATTTTTGACATGGTAGAATTGTCTTTATATAAATAAACCAATTCTGCAATCTGAACATAACCGGTACTTGTATTTCTCATCATACTCAAAAAATCAGATTTATCAGCAAGACGATTTATTACCGCTGAATTTTTTTCATAGATTAATTTTACAACAGCAACAAACATCTCGCTCCACGATTTAACTTTTTCAGTTATTTCATCAAAAGAGTACGCTTTTACATAATAACCTGTGAAGTCAAAATCTTCATCTAAACTGTGAATTTCCTCAGGTTTTTCTTCCGGTACGAAATCTGTTTTCGGGAAAGGCCACAATTGCAGAGCTTTTTCATTAAGATGAATTTGTCGTTCTTCCAATTTCGTTTCAGTCCAATTTGAGAAATTTGAAATATATTGGTTTAATTTTATACCGCTTTCTTTAAACCCTTTTTCAGGCAAATCTCTTTTTTCAGCAAAACTGCGATTACTGTATTCGCTATTGTATGCGGTTAATGTAAGATTCGCAATCCTATGAATCCATTTTTGATAAATTTCTTCTGCATTTTCGCCTAACTCTTTTTTCCATTGCAAGGTTAATGTCTGGGGCATGATATGTTCAACAGAATATATTCCCTCTCTCATCTTCGCAATTATGTCGGATGCTTCAATATTATTCTCAGCTTCTAATCTATCGAATAGATATTCTCGGTTTTTTGGTATAATATGGTATAAATTTTTCGTCGAAAATAAACGGATAAATTCTTCATCATTGGGAAATTGCCCACTGCCTGTTTTTGATAGCAAAATAAATATTAAAACTTCACAATAAGAATCATTTTCTTTTTTATGTCTTAAAATATCTTTGTGTAAGGTCATGAAAATTTTGTTCAATGCATTGGTTGGAATGCTCGTAATGAAACGACGAAATAAATAAATTTCAATTACTTCGAGTACGCAAATAACCTCATCAATATCAATTGAATTTACATTAGAGTATTGAAACAAAGACAATAAGAAGGGATAGGTAACGCTCATCTCCAATTGGTTTATACGAGCTAATACAATATTGACTTTTTTATTTCCGATAGAGTTATTGATAATGTTTTTATATATGGTCGAATATTCCAGCAAATCTTGAAGCACAGTGTCTATTTCCAGACTGTTATTTTCGACATATTCTTTAAAATCAATATAAATATGCTTGAATGAAGATATTCGATTCTGCTTTAAAGTTAAATAATCACGGATAAATGTGCTTACTTCATAATTAGTGTTTTGCTCTATTTTATGCCAGTATTTTTTATAAAAATCTTCTTGTGTTTTGGGTTCAAGACTCATTAATACAAAATTTCGTATTTTATCTCCTTCTTCAAGTTCTAATCCTGTAGAGTTCAGACTTTCAAAAATTAATTGCGCATTATCTTCTTTATGAAGGAAAATATCAATAATTTCCAACTTTTTTATTGCAAGATAAATCTCATCAAGCGTTAATTCTCTCAAGTCTTTTATCCGATTATAGAAATAGTGATAATTTTGAGTTACATTGGATGAATTATCATATTCTTTTTTTGTCTCAAACAGTAGTTTTTCAAATGCTTCAGAATCGTGTTTTACATGCTTTAAACGGACTTTGTTTGTTTCTGCAAATTTATCTATCAAATATGTTTCCCATATCTTATCCCGTAATATTGGATTCTCAAATGATAGTATTTCTTCTTTCACCAGATTAACTACTGCCAGCAATAGGAGTGATATGGTTGTAATGCGCTGCTGACCGTCAATGATTAAATATTCGCCATGTCCTTCATACGAAGAAGATACAATACTTCCGAAAAAATGAGATTTCCGTTTATCTTTAATGACTTTAACTAAATCATTGTACAGTTGCTTGCAATTATCCTGTTTCCAATCATAATTTCGTTGATAAACAGGTATTATAAACCGATTATCTGCTCCGTCTAAAAACTTAACTAAGGGTTTTGCCTCTCCTTTCATAATATTTGAATATGATAATTATAGAGTAATTACTAATTCACATTATTAACAATAGTGTTAAAATATAAGTACAAATATATAAAACATTTTTGGATAACATATTATTGGTTTACTCATTGGTATTTCGTCCCATTTCATTTTTTGTTTAAAAACAAAACCTCTCGAAAATCAGTGACTTTCAGGAGGTTACTTCTTTTTGCTTTCTGCTTTTGTGGTACCACCAAGAATCGAACTAGGGACACACGGATTTTCAGTCCGTTGCTCTACCAACTGAGCTATGGTACCTGCATTTATATTTTGCGAGTGCAAAGGTAAAAATTTTTTTAAAATATAAAAGGTATATTTTATTTATTTCACCAAAATCCATACATTTGCATCATATTTTCATACGAATACGATACCTCATTCGTTTTAATTATTAAACAGTCGGATAATTAAATTATTCACATAATAAATAAAGAATAATAATTCAGTAAAAAATTTGGTTATCAAATTATTTTATCTTAAGTTAGAGGCGTAATTCGTACTTTTATTCATCTTAAATACTAAAAAATAAATGTCATGAATAAGACAGTAACATTCAATGAACTTCGTAGAATTAAGGACAGTTTACCCGATGGAACAATTCACAAGATTGCCCAGGAATTGTGCATTTCAGTAGAAACAGTAAGAAATTACTTTGGAGGATGGAATTATCAAAATGGAAAATCCTGTGGCGTTCATATAGAACCGGGCCCCGATGGCGGAATTGTTATGTTCGATGATTCTACAATCTTGGAAAAAGCATTGGTTATTTTAGGTGAAACAAACCATAAAGTCGCTTCTATTCAGGATCAGGAGTAAATAAAAAGGCAAAAAAGCAAAAAAGTCCCTATGCATTACAACTTTGCATTGGGATTTTTTATTAGAAATAATAAAATATTTCTCCAAAATTCAACTTAAAAAAACAATTATTATGGAAGATAAATTAGTGACCTTGGCAATACATACTTACCAAAAAGCTCAAGTCATAAAAACTTTACTTGAGAGTAATGGTATTGACGTTTATTTACACAATGTAAATCTCATTCAACCTGTTGTTTCATCGGGAGTTAGAGTTAGGATAAAGGAGAGCGATTTGCTTGCTGCTTTGAAAATCATAGAAAACACAAATTTATTAGACGATGCACAGGCTGAATTGAAGTTGGAAACGGAAAAGAAAAAAGCTGTGCTTATTCCTGTCGACTTTTCCGATTATTCAAAACATGCTTGTGAAATTGGCTTTAATTATGCGAAAAACATCGATGCAGAAGTTATTATCTTGCATGCTTATTATGCTCCGTTTTTTCCATCGACTATTTCTTTTGGAGAGCCTTTTTATCAGGTGCAAGACAATGAAACCTTGCTTGTCGTGACTCAAAAAGCGCAACAAGATTTAGACGATTTTGCAAAATTTATTGAAAAAAATATTGCAGCGAAGAAATGGCCTGAAGTTCCGTTCTCTTGTCTTTTGCGCGAAGGACTACCGGAAGATGAGATTAATTCATATTGTAAAGAAAATAAGCCGGTTATGGTGTTTATGGGAACACGTGGGAAGAACCAGAAAGATGTCGACCTGATAGGCAGTGTGACTGCGGAAGTCATTGACCGGGTTAAAACGCCGATTCTTGCAATTCCTGAAAATACGCCGTTCCGGAATTTATCGCAAGTAAAAAGAATCGCTTTCGGAACAAACTTTGATCAAAAGGATTTAGTTACGGTAGATAGTTTATTCCACATGTTTAAAAATGATATTATTGAATATTATTTGTTCCATGTCACGAGCAAACAAGATACTTGGAATGAAATAAAATTATCGGGGATTAAAGATTATTTTGAAAAGCAATATCCAAAGGTTACTATTAAGTATGAAATTGTCGACGCGAATGATTTTGTTCTGAATTTGGAACAATTCGTGCGTGACCATCGCATTGATATTATTTCCTTGACGGCTTACAAACGTAATATATTTGCCCGTATGTTTAATCCGGGTATGGCGCGTAAAATGTTGTTCCATTCAGATACTCCGTTGTTAGTATTGCACTCATAGAGAGGCTTTATTCTGTTGATTATCAAGATAAAAGAATTTGTGATAATTTGTGTAATTCGTGGCTAAATGACTTTTGAGACACCCTCCTGTTCACTTTCTGTAAAATATGGATAAAATAGTAGAATGCGTTCCTAATTTTAGCGAAGGACGTGATTTAGATAAGATAGAACAAATAGTCAATGTCTTCCGTAGAAAAGAAGGCGTAAAGCTGTTGGATTATAGTAACGATAAAGACCACAACAGGATGGTGGTTACTGTTATCGGCGAGCCTGAAAAACTGAAAAATGTAATTCTTGAAGCCATTGGCGTAGCGGTTAAAATCATTGACCTTACACAACATAAAGGTGAACATCCTCGTATGGGAGCTGTTGATGTTGTTCCGTTTATCCCTGTCAAAAATATGAGCATGGAAGAAGCCGTTGCGCTTTCAAGAGAAGTGGCGCAAATGGCTTCCGAACGCTATCGGTTACCGGTTTATTTATACGAAAAATCAGCTACTGCTCCTCACCGCGAAAATCTGGCTTTGGTGCGTAAAGGCGGGTTTGAAGGTCTTACAGATAAAATGAAATTGCCGGAATGGCAGCCTGATTTCGGACCTGCAGTTCCGCATCCGACAGCCGGCGCTGTCGCTGTCGGAGCGCGTATGTTTCTTATTGCATATAATATAAACCTGAATACTCACGATTTGGAAATCGCCCGGAACATTGCAAAAAAAATCCGTTTTTCAGGAGGCGGTTTACGTTTTTGTAAAGCAATGGGTGTTGAATTAAAAGAACGCAATATGGTTCAGGTTTCTATGAACTTGACCGATTATACCAGAACCCCTATTTATCAGGTTTTTGAAATGGTTCGTTTCGAAGCTCAACGCTATGGAGTTACCATTGTAGGAAGCGAGCTAATAGGACTTATGCCGTTGGAAGCGTTGGTCGATACAGCGGCTTATTATTTGGGGTTGGAGCATTTCTCCATCCATAGTGTATTGGAATCTCATTTGAATACAATCGTATAAAATATATATTTGTGCATTGGAATCAAAGGATTTTTGATAAAGAAGAACAAGATATAGAAGCACTTCCATGCGTATATTCATGCTGCAAGAGGCAATTAAACAAATATTAGGAATATGAAAATAGCTATTTTATATGTTTCGAAACACGGAACAACGGAAAAAGTTGCCGGCTCGATTGCCAATAAACTAAGGGAAACAAATGAGGTCGAACTGTTTTCATTGAAAGAAAATGTTAATCCGGATATTAGCAGATTTGAGATGGTCATTCTCGGCTCTTCCGTTTATGCAGGACAAGCATCTAAGAAAATGAAGACTTTTTGTAAAGAAAATGAACCTGTTTTACTTCAGAAGAAAATTGGTTTATTTATTTGTGGAATGCATCCCGATAAAGAACAACAAGAAAAAGAACTGAAATACGCTTATCCGGAGGTATTACAGAAGAAAGCTGAAGCAATCGGATTTATGGGCGGAGAGTTCCTGTTTGAGCAGATGAACTTCTTTGAACGCTTTATTGCGAAGAAAATTGCGAAAACCAAGAGTTCCGTTCACCGGATAGATTGGGATGCTGTGGATGATTTTGTAAAGAAATTGCAATAAAAAAATATAAATAATGCTGGAAATCCCCGAATCAAAAGTAATGAGCCGGCAAATCGAAAAAGTTTTGTCGGGAAAAAGAATCATTAAAGTTAAAACGGCATCAAGCCCTCATAAATTTGCATGGTACAACGGCGACCCGGCAGCGTATGATAAGCTTCTTTCCGGGAAACAGGTTTTATCGTCTCGCGGGCATGGAATGTTTGTCGATATAATTTGTGAAGATAATGCTTTCATTGTTGCCGGAGACGGGACAAATATCAGGCATTATCCTTCAATGGAAAAATGTCCAGAAAAGTATCAATTGCAGATTATCTTTGACGATAACAGTTGCATCGTTTTCACAGTTGCCATGTATGGCGGAATCTGGGCATGCAAGGATGAGTTTCAAAATCCTTACTATCAGGGAAGTCTTTACAGCATTTCTCCGCTTAACGATGCCTTTGATGAATCCGTTTTGGAGAAAATTTTTCAAAGCACAAAAAAGGACCTTTCCATGAAAGCTTTGCTTGCTACGGAGCAACGTATTCCGGGACTTGGTAACGGTGTCTTGCAAGATATTTTGTTCAATGGAGGGATTCATCCTAAACGGAAAAAATCTACGCTGTCGGATTTTGAAAAAGGCGAATTATTCCATAGTCTAAAGGTAACTTTAAACAAGATGACGGAAAATGGTGGAAGAGATACGGAAAAAGATTTTTTCGGGCAAAACGGTAAGTATAAAACAATTCTATCAAAAAATACAATCAATCAGCCTTGTCCCAATTGTAGCAGCGCTATTGTGAAAGAGGCTTATCTTGGTGGCGCTGTTTATTATTGTCCGGTTTGTCAAAAACTTTTGTAAAATTATGAATAAAATAAAATACCTTTTATTGGCTTTTTGCCTGTTAGGAATGGTGAATGCCACAGCACAAACACTCACTGCAACAGAAATAGTGAAACGTGCCGACGATAACCGTCGCGGAAAAAGTTCGTTTTCCGAAATCACAATGACCATCGTGCGCCCAACGTGGACACGCGAAGTCGGTATCAAAGCCTGGGCGTTGGGAACAGATTATTCCCTTACGCTCATCACATCGCCGGCAAGAGACAAGGGACAAACATTCCTCAAACGTGGTCGTGACCTTTGGAACTGGCAGCCGAGTATTAACCGGATGATAAGAATGTCGTCGTCGATGATGGGGCAATCGTGGATGGGCAGCGACTTTACTAATGACGATATGATACGCGAATCGTCTATCGTAGATGATTATACCTCCCAATTGGCAGGCAGGGAAATGGTGCGCGAGTTCGATTGCTACAAAATAATCCTCATGCCGAAAGAAAATGCCGCAGTGGTTTGGGGCAAGGTAATCACATGGATTTCCACAACAGATTTTGTTGAAATAAAAACGGAATTTTATGACGAAGACAATATCCTTGTAAATACCTTCAACGGCTTCGACATTAAATCGTTTGGTACTCGCAGGTTAGCCACTCGTGTGGAAGTTGTTCCCGCAGAGAAACCAAACCAAAAAACTGTAATGACTATCAATAACTACGAGTTCGATATAAATATTGATGAGAGCTTTTTCTCGCAACAGAATATGAGGAGAGTGAGGTAATTATGATGAAACTGATTTGGAGAAATATCTGGAGAAATAAAAGAAGAACAATAATCACGATGGCATCGGTCTTTTTTGCCGTCTTTTTCTGTGTTATTTACTCAAGTTTTCAGCAGGGAACTTGGGGCAGAATGATTGAAAACACGCTGAACACGCAAGTGGGGCATATACAAATACACGCTAAAGGGTATTGGGACGATCAAGTAGTAGATAATTTTATGTTTATGGATTCGGCAACCATTGCACGGCTCGACCACATTGACAATATCACCAATGTATCGCCGCGTGTAGAAACCTTTGCAATGGCATCATTTGAAACAACAAGCAGAGGAATTGCCGTCATCGGTGTTTCACCCGAAAGAGAAGCGCTAAAATCAAATTTGCCCTCTCGCCTTGTGCGTGGTAAATATTTGACAGAAATCGACGATGGTATTATTATCGGCGAAGGACTGAGCAAATTTCTCAAAGCAGATGTTGGCGACACGCTGGCGCTTATCGGACAAGGCTTTCACGGAGCGAGTGCAGCACAGTTGTTTGTCGTTCGAGGAATCGTGAAATTGGTCACAGCCGAAATGGATAACAGTATGGCATACATCACATTACCTGCGGCTCAACAATTCATTGATATGCCCGATGGATACAGCGGAATACTGATTTCCATACAGAACAATAATCGATTGGATGAAACGATGCAAGCGGTTTGTATTCAGTTGTCGCAAGTAAATCCAATGTCTTCCATCATATGTATGCCCACAGAAAATGGCATTCAAACCGGCGCTTATGAAATTCTTTCGTGGCATTTCACAATGGAACGCTTGCTCCAAACGAGCCAATCAGATAAGGCATTCCTTATATTATTGATGGGTATTTTATATGTGATTGTAGGATTTGGCATTTTAGGAACTGTCATTATGATGACCAACGAGCGCATACGAGAGTTTTGTATGATGATTTCGTTGGGAATGCCGCGAACACGGTTAGCCGCAAGCGTTTCCGTTGAATTATTTATCAAAAGCCTGATAGGAGCAATGTTAGCTATTGTGGTAACATTACCGGTAACTTACTACTTTAATGCAAATCCGATACCACTCACAGGCGAGTTGGCAACTACAATGGTGCAGTTCGGCATAGAGCCTTTGTTGCCGTTGGCGACAGATCCATCCATTTTTATTAATCAGGTAATTACCATACTTGTTATTTCTTTGCTTGTGATAATTTACCCGGTGAGAAAGATTTTGAAATTGGACTTGAGTAAAAATAAATGATAAATTTTAATGGAATGAAAAATATAATCCGTCTTGCGTGGAAAAATATATGGCGTAGCAAAGTCCGCAGTGGCGTTATTATCAGCGCAATAGCTATCGGCTTGTTTTCGGGAACTTTCTCGTTAGCCTTTATAAACGGTTGGATTCTCGGCACAATAAACAGCGACATTAAAACACAATACTCTCACATTCAAATAAATAATGCAGCGTTTTTAGTAAATAACGATATAAGTGCGTATTTTATGAGAGATTCGGTGGAGAAAAAATTGTCGGATTTTTTCCGTAAAGACGTTGTGCACAACGTCTCTACACACACCGCTTATCGTTTAAATTTAAGCGGAATGTTGGCATCGTCGCACAACGCTTTGGGTGTAACCGCTAAAGGTGTATTTCCCAACGAAGAAATGCAGGTAACAGATGTTTGGAAGCATATTCCCGACACGATGGGTGTTTTCCTCACAGACGACAGTCGAAATCCGATTGTAATCAGTTCTCGTACAGCCGAAAAACTGCGTGTACGGCTTCATTCGCGCATTGTTTTTACTTTTCAAGATGTGAATGGAGAGATGCAAAGTATCGCCTTTCGTGTGGGCGGTATTTACAGAACTACAAACGCAATGTTTGACGAGGCGAATGTGTTTGTGCGCTACTCCGACATATTCTCTTACACCGGTTTGCCCGAAGAAGCGGTACACGAAGCCGCCGTCCTCCTGCCCGACATTGAAACTTGCAACGTCGTGGCGCCACAATTCAAAGCCCTCTTTCCCGATATGACAGTGCGTGATTGGAACGAAATGAATCCCGCGCTTTCCATGTATTTTGCCTATACCGATTTTATGGGTGTTATTATTTTAGGAATTTTTTTGTTTGCACTCTCATTCGGTATTATTAATACGATGCTGATGGCTGTACTCGAACGCACCCGTGAACTCGGAATGTTGGGAGCAATCGGTATGAGTAAACGAAATATTTTCAGTATGATTATGCTCGAAACCATTTTCCTCACACTCGTAGGTGGAGTTGTGGGCATTATTTTGGGAATTGCCGTTGTGCTGCCGACAATAAAAACCGGAATAGACCTGAGTTTTTTCATGCAAGACCAGTTTGAAGATTACGGTTTTGCCTCGATGATATATCCGGTACTTAATATGGCAATGCTGATGCAAATAGTCGGTTTAGTAATACTTGCCGGAATATTGTCGGCAATATATCCCGCAAGAAAAGCATTAAAATTGAAACCATTAGATGCAATAAGAGATTAACACTCGTCATTGCGGACTTGATGAACCGCAATCCTCTGAAAAAATAAAAATAATTAAAACAAAAAAATATGGATACAATAATTAAAATAAAAGATTTAGTAAAAATCTTCAGCGACACCGTACAAGAAATCCGTGCCGTTGACCACGTGACATTGGACATTTCCGCAGGCGAATTTACTGCGATAGTTGGACCGTCGGGTTCTGGAAAAACCACGCTCTTGAATCTCATTGGAGGTTTGGATGCTCCTACTTCGGGAAATATCTATGTAGAAGAGAAAGACATTTCGCTTTTGAAAGAAAGAGAAATGACCGCATTCCGATTGCATCATATAGGCTTTGTCTTTCAAGCGTATAACCTTATTCCCGTACTGACGGCAAAAGAAAATGTATCTTTTGTAATGGAATTGCAAGGCCGGAAAAAAAATGAAATAGACAAACGGGCAACCGAACTTTTGGAAGCCGTTGGACTTGGCGATCGGATGGATAGCCGACCGGCAAAACTCTCCGGCGGACAACAGCAACGGGTAGCCGTAGCGCGTGCGCTCGCTTCTATGCCAAAATTTGTCCTTGCCGACGAGCCTACGGCAAATTTAGATAGCAAATCGGCCGAAAACCTGCTCGATATTATGGAAAAACTCAACCAACAAGAAGGTGTTACTTTCGTCTTTTCCACCCACGATCCTCGTATCGTGGCAAAGGCTCGAAGAATTATCAAGCTCGAAGATGGGAAAGTTGTGGGTGATGAGAGCAAATCTATTTATTAGTAACAGAACTTTTCTTTCATTACTAATATAAACTTTATTTCATTATTAATATAAACTATCTTTCATTACTAATATAAACTATTTTTTATTACTAATATAAACTTTTTTTTGTTGGTAATGAAAATGTTTGTATATTTGCAGTCGAAACGAGAATTTATAGGATATGATACAACAATCCATTTTACAGCAAGTTATAGACTCTCAGAAGAAAAAAATGCTTCGTTTGGGTACAGGATTTGAACGGGAAGGTCTGTCGAATATGCCTGCTTTACAGTCGCATACATTGATAGTTACAGGCATACGCCGTTGCGGAAAAAGCACCTTGCTCAAACAAATGATAAATGCTGACGATAGCAAAAAATTATTTTTGAGCTTTGAAGACCCGCGCTTGTTCAATTTTGAACTTTCCGATTTTGAGATTTTAGATAATATCATTGAAAACTCAAACAGCGAAACATTGTTTCTTGATGAAATTCAGGTGGTTGATGGCTGGGAATTATATGTTCGACAAAAACTTGACGAGGGGTTTCGCGTTGCCGTTACCGGTTCGAATGCCTCGTTGTTAAGTCGCGAACTGGGAACAAAACTTACGGGCAGGCATATCAGTAAGGAACTTTTTCCGTTTTCATATCATGAATTTTTAGGTTTCAAAGCCTTACAAGCGAACGAGAAATCGTTGCAAAAATACATGGATACAGGCGGTTTTCCCGAATTTCTCAAAACAAACAACACCGACATTCTGACCGAACTTTTTTACGACATTCTTAACCGCGACATTATTGTCCGGCATGGAATAAGAGATGCTCGTGCATTGAAAAACCTTGCCGTTTATTTGGTTTCAAATACAGGCAATCTTGTAACAGCAAGCAAGTTACAGCAACCGTTGAGTATAAAAACAGCTGCGACTGTTTTAGAATATTTTTCGTTTTTGGAAGACAGCTATTTAGTCGGTTTTATGCCGAAATTCAGTTATTCACTTAAAGTTCAAATGGTTAATCCTCGAAAAATTTATGTTATCGATCCGGGAATAATAAAAATTGCCTCCACTTCATTTACCGAAGATAAAGGTCATTTGCTCGAAAATCTGATTTATTGGGAATTGCGGCGGCGAGGTAAAGAACTCTATTATTTTAACGAAAATAAAGCCGAATGTGATTTTGTAGTAATGAAAAATGAAAAAATTGACCAAGTGGTACAAGTTTGCTACGAACTTTTGCCCGAAAATCGTGAACGCGAAATTTGCGGATTAAAAGAAGCAATGGATTTTTTCAAAACAGATAAAGGTTTGATAATCAGCTTTAATCAACGAGATGTATTTATGCACAACAGCAAACGAATAGAGGTTTTACCGGCATGGGAATTTTTGGCAAGCTCGAAGATGGAAAAGCAGTGCGTGATGTGAACAAATGAAATATATAAGACACATATTAATACTACTTTGCAGTTTCATAATGCTTTCCGCAAATGCTCAAGAAAAAGATTGGTTATTATCGGGCTATGTTAACGGTATGCCTTCGCTCATCATTCAACAGCCGGAAAACGATATGTGGGGGCAAATGTTGCTGCACAACAGACTTGATTTTGAGTGGAAGATAAGCAAATACTTGAGCGTGGATGCCGGAATACGCAATCGTTTTATTGCAGGAAGCGAAGCGTTGATTAACCCCCAAAGCATCGGTGCAGACACAGGATTGATGGATTTGTCGTGGAATTGGTTTGGTGTAGAGACGCGGCATGCCACGTCTCTACTATTAAACACGACCTTCGACCGTTTGTTTGCCACTTACGAAAAAAACAAATGGAAACTGCAACTTGGTCGCCAACGTATCAACTGGGGACAAACATTCGTTTGGAATCCCAATGATATTTTTAATACCTATTCCTTTTTTGACTTCGACTATCCCGAACGTCCGGGCTGCGACGCCTTTCGTGGAACCTATTTCCATAATGCAACTTCATCTTCCGAACTCGCTGTATCAGCTAATCACAACAACAAAGTTACCGCTGCCTTGCTGCATCACTGGAACAGAAATAATGTTGATTATCAATTGATAGCAGGTGAACTTACCGGAACTGACATCGTTATAGGCGGTGCATTGACAAGCGATTTCAAAGGATTGAATTATAGAACCGAGCTCTCGTATTTCCACCCCGCCAAAAACCTGACCGACAGCGTTGGAACGCTTGCTGTTTCCGCAGGTGTGGATTATATTTTCTCCAACTCGCTAATGCTTCAAGCAGAGGTCTTGTACAACAATGTCGCTACGAACAACGCTCTTGGACTAATGGCGATGTATACCGCCCCGCTTTCCGCAAAAAATCTTTCCATCAGCCGGTGGAATATTTTCACCGGCGCTTCTTATCCGATTACCCCCCGGTTGAACGGTTCATTGTCGGGTATGTATTTTGCTGATATACAATCTTGTTACGCAGGTTTGACATTAGACTATTCCGTTGCTGAAAACTTGGATTTTTCATTTATTGCACAATATTTTTCTACGCTTGGAAACTCCACACTCGACAATATGTATGTACTAATGGCATTTGCACGATTAAAATATTCGTTTTAGATAAATTTCATTTCAGATATAAAAAAGAAAGTTTGCCTGAAATTATTTGTTTATGTCAAAACATTGAGTAAATTTGCTAACTGTATTGAGTAAATTTATTATTTATGTTTGAACGTCCATATTTCAAGTCGGTTAAAGCAAGAATTGAAGAACCAAGAAAGTTTATTCAAGTAATTCTGGGACCTCGCCAAGTAGGTAAAACCACAATGATAACCCAACTTCTGTTTCAGCTATCTATTCCCAATTTATATGAATCTGCAGATGCTATTTTAGCAACTAATTCTGCTTGGTTAATGCAAGTGTGGGAATCGGCAAGATTACAATTAAAGACATCCGGAGCAACAGAATTTTTGTTGGTAATTGATGAAATACAGAAGATTGATAACTGGAGTGAAGTTGTAAAGCAACAATGGGATAAAGATACCCGCGAAAATGTCAATATCAAGGTAATTCTACTCGGCTCTTCTCGCTTATTAATTCAGAAAGGATTGACCGAATCTTTAGCCGGTCGATTTGAAACCTTGTACTTAGGACATTGGTCTTACTCCGAAATGCAGGAAGCTTTTGGATGGAGTATAGAGCAGTATGTTTATTTTGGAGGATATCCTGGTTCTACAACTCTGATTAGAGATGAAGAACGTTGGAAGAATTATATTAAAGATTCGTTGATAGAAACCAGTATCTCTAAAGATATTTTAATGTTGACGCGGATTGATAAACCTGCCCTCCTGAAACGATTGTTTGAAATGGGCTGTTTGTATTCTGGTCAAATTCTTTCTTATACAAAAATCATAGGACAACTTCAAGATGCAGGTAATACAACCACATTGGCAAATTACTTGAAACTTTTATCTGATTGCGGATTGCTTGCAGGTTTAGATAAATATGCCGGAGATATAATTCGTAAGCGTGGATCAAGCCCAAAGTTTCAGGTTTATAACAATGCCTTGATCTCTTCTCAAAGTAATGATACTTATGAAAAAGTAATTATCAATCCGGAATTGTGGGGACGGCTTGTTGAATCTTCTGTAGGAACACATTTGATTAATCATTCTATTTCCGAAAGATATAACCTCTATTACTGGCGTGATGGTAATTACGAAGTTGATTTTGTATTAGAAAAAGGTGATAAAACAATCGGCCTTGAGGTAAAAAGTGGAATGAAATCCGACAATGCAGGCATGAGTATTTTTGCAGAGAAATTTCATCCGAAAAAGGTATTGCTTGTGGGAACCGGAGGAATTCCTTATGATGAGTTTTTAAAGATCAATCCGAAAGAGTTGTTTTAGTTTTTTATAAAAAGAGAAAAACATTACCTTTACAACTCAAAAAACATAAAAAATGAAAGCTCAAAAAATTCTCACGATATTCTTATTATTAATTGTTTTTCAATCGGCTACAACGGGCTTACAGGGGCAAACCAACAATTTGAACTATTATATCAATCGTTCGCTTGAAAATAGTCCGCTGCTGAAAGATTATCAAAATCAAATGATTATTAATCAGATGGACAGCTTGATATTGAGAGCAACCTACAAACCGCAAGTCAATTTTTCTTCTACCGGCATTTATCCGCCCATTATCAAAGGGATTGGTTATGATGAAGCAATTACCAATGGCGGAAACTATAGCGCCTTGTTGACAGTGAGCCAAACCATTATAGGCGGAGGAAATAAGAAAACGCGGCTCAACACCTATACGTTGGAAAATCAATCGGTTCGGAATGCAAAAAAAATATCGGAACAGGATTTGAAATTATCGGTTACTACGCAATACATAGCGACTTATGGTATTTTGCAAGAAATAGTATTCAACGAAGAAATTAAAAATCTCTTGACAAAAGAAAGCATTTTACTGAAAACATTAACTGAAAGAGCCATATATAAACAAACCGATTACCTTAATTTCCAAGTTACTTTGCAACAACAGCAATTATTAATCAATCAGCAAAAGGCCGATTATAAAAATAATATGGCATTACTGAATTATTTATGCGGAATTGTAGATACATCCTTTGTCCGGTTGGAAAAGCCGGATATAACGCTCCGGCCGTCTCTGTCCTTTGAAAATACATTGCAATATTTTAATTTCCAAATTGATAGCCTGAAAATCCAAAACAGCAACGCTTTGATTGATTATGAATATCGACCGAAATTAGATGTTTTTGCCGATGCAGGTTTCAACAGTTCATTTGCATTTCAGCCGTATAAAAACTTCGGAGCAAGTATCGGCTTATCGTTAGTTGTACCGATATATGACGGTGGCCAACGGCAAAAACAGCACAACAAAATAAAAGCCTCCGAACAAACTCGCCAAAATTATCAGGATTTTTCCCGGCAACAATACCGGCAACAATCGGAACAACTGTATCAACAATTGGAACAGACCGAAAGCATTATCTATCAAGCTCAAACAGTAATCAAATCTACGCAGGTTTTGATAGATGCTTACGGTAAACTGTTGCAAACCGGAGATGTCGCTATTACGGATTATATCCTTTCCATCAACAATTTTCTGAACGCTAAACACGTTATTACACAACAAACAAATAACAAACTACAAATCATTAATCAAATCAATTATTGGAATTTTGAATAAAAGGCAAAAGGCAAAGGATAAAAGGCGAAAGGCGAAAGGCAAATGAATACTAAATAGCAAATAAATTAATATGGAATACTTACAAAATAAAAAATATGAATTATGAAATATAAAATGATTTTTGTCTTTCGCCTTTTGCCTTTCGCCTTTTGCCTCTTTTTATCCTGTCATAGCAAATCCACAGATAAAGAGGACGAAGAGCAGGAAACAACAACGCCGGTGACCGTAACTCATTGCGCCATAGGCGATATTCAGGAAATAGTGGAATTAAATGCAACTTCTGTATTCCTTCAAAAAAATCAAATCAAAGCGACTACAAACGGATATATAAAATCCGTTGAAGTTGTGCACGGACAGCGCGTATCAAAAGGTCAAGCGCTGTTTGTTTTGAAAGCGAAAGAAGCCGAAGTACTGGGTTCAACCATCAATGATTTAGATACGAACAATCACTTCACAGGTGAGATGAAAATCGTAGCGAACAGCAACGGTTTTATTAGCGCTATTAATTATCAGACAGGCGACTATGTGATGGAAGGAGATGTACTGGCAGAGATCAACGATGCCGGCAGTCTGGTTTTCCTGATGCAACTTCCCTACGAGTTAAGCCCTTATCTGTCCAAAAACAGAACATTGAAATTAGAATTACCCAACGGAAAAATTCTGACCGGTACGGTTTCTTTGTCAATGCCTACGGTCGACCCTGTTTCTCAGACGCAAAGCATCGTTATCCGCATTCCTAACGATGGATCTATCCCTGAAAATTTGATTGCGAAGGTGAAGATCATAAAAAGTATAAAGAAAAATGCAATCGCCTTACCCAAAGCGGCAATTCTGACTGATGAAACCCAGGAGAATTTCTGGATTATGAAAATGATTGATGAAGAGCAAGCTGCAAAAGTTCCGGTTCGTATAGGCGTTGAATCAAATGGGCAGGTCGAAATCCTGTCGCCGAAACTGTCGCCCGACGATGTTATTCTGGAAACAGGGAATTATGGTTTGCCCGATACGGCGAAGGTAGTGATTGAAAAGTAAAAAGTTTTTTCGAATATAAAAGAATTTTTTATCTTTGCGATAAAATATTCGAGTATGGAAGAAAATTTTAATAAAACCGGTAAATATAATTTCTGGGACGAAAAAATTCCTAAACTTGGTTTTTATCGTGCTGATTACGCCGATAAAATTTTTGCCTATACAGGCAATCGGCTTGTCAAAGTGTTGATTGGACAAAGACGCACAGGCAAAAGCTATATTTTGCGACAGTTGGCTAATAAATTAATTGATAATGGAATTGACAGGAAAAACATTTTGTATATTAATAAGGAATATACCGATTTTGACTTTATCACTAATTATTCCGACCTTGATGATTTTGTGAAGTTTTATAAAAAGCGATTAAATGTTTCGGGAAAGATTTGTCTTTTTATTGATGAAATTCAAAATATTACAGGTTGGGAACATTTTGTAAATTCTTATTCGCAAGACTTTGTCGATGAATATGAAATTTTTATTACCGGTTCCAATTCAAAAATGCTTTCAGGGGAATTAGCGACACTTTTATCCGGCCGTTATGTGAAATTTGAGATTTTTCCTTTCAGTTTTATAGAATATTTAGGTATTTTGAAGAAAGAGGAAAACAAACAAAATTTTATCGAATATATGGAAAGTGGAGGTTTGCCTGAACTTTTTAATCTGCAAAACGATGAAATCAAGCAGAATTATATTTCAACAATAAAGGATACTGTTTTTTTGCGTGATATTATTCAGCGTTACAGCATAAAAGAACCGAAATTGTTAGAAGATATTTTCGTATTTTTGGTTAATAACGCCGCTAATTTGGTTTCGATTACAAATGTGGTTAATTATTTTAAAAGTTTAGGAAGAAAAACGACTTACGATACCGTTTCTACCTACATTGGATACATAGAAGAATCCTTCTTAGTGCATAAATCAGAACGTTACGACATTCGAGGAAAAGATACGATTTCGGGAAATGCTAAATATTACATCAACGATTTGGCATACAAAAATTATCTTTATACAGGCTTTGGTTATGGCATCGGCTATAAATTGGAAAACCTTGTGTATCTTAATTTAAGGCGTGCCGGGTTCAAAGTTTATACAGGTGTTTTTCGCGATAAGGAAGTTGATTTTGTTGCATTAAAAGATGATAAAATTTTATATGTGCAAGCGACTTATTTGCTGATTGACGAGAAAACGATTGAGCGTGAATATTCTCCGCTTGAATCAATTACAGATAATTATGAGAAAATAGTCGTTTCGCTTGATGATATACGGTTTACTCAAAAAAACGGCATCAAACATGAACAAATTTGGAATTTTAAACCGTTTCTATGAAATTCAACACTTATAAATCGCCCTTATCCATCCTGATTGTTATTATCATTCTGGGCGGAATGTTTGCTTACAGCCGGATGCAGACGGCATTATTCCCTGAAATCACGTTTCCGAAAATCAAAGTGATTGCCGACGCCGGAGAACAGCCCGTCGATAAAATGATGGTAACCGTGACTAAGCCGATTGAAGACGCCATCAAAAAAGTACAAGACCTGCAAACAGTCCGGAGTATTACCAGCCGGGGGAGCTGTGAAATTTCCGCATTTATAGATTGGAATAGTGACATTGATCTGGCTAAGCAACGAATTGAATCACAAATCAGCCAAATACGCAACGACCTTCCGCCTGATGTTCAGATTACGGTTGAAAAAATGAATCCTTCCATCCTGCAAGTGATGGGATATTCGTTAGAAAGCGCCACCCGTTCGCCTATCGAGATGAAAATGTTGGCGTTATATACCATCAAGCCATTCCTTTCGCAGGTTGATGGTATCAGCGAAGTGCGTGTGCTGGGCGGGAAAACCAAAGAGTATTGGCTTACCCTCGACCAACATAAAATGAGCGCTCTCGGTATTACTCCCGACATGATTAATACGGCATTGGCTGAAAGCAATTTCATACAGTCTAACGGATACCTGACCGACTACCGGATGCTGTACCTGAGCATTACGGATGCACAGGTTCATAACCTGGATGAATTGAAACATTTGGTTATCAGAAACGACGGGAAACGCATTGTAACTCTTGAAGATATAGCAGAATCCCGTATTCAGGAAGCCAAAGAATATATCAAAATAAATGCCAATGGAAAGGAGGGCGTACAAATCGCCATCTTTAAGCAGCCCAATGCCAATCTGCTGGTAGTATCCGATGCGATGAAGCAAAAAATGGATGAGTTGAAAAAAATTCTCCCGCAGGATGTTCATATTCAACCTTTTTATATTCAAGCCGATTTTGTTCAGGATAGTATCAAAAGCGTTAGCGACAGTCTGTGGATTGGGTTGATACTGGCTATTTTTGTTGCCATTTTGTTTCTGCGTTCTCTCAAAGCCACTTTCACTATCTTAATCACCATCCCTGTAACTTTATGCCTGACTCTCATCGTTATATATGCTACCGGCGGAACTTTCAATATTATGACTTTAGGCGCTATCGCAGCGTCGATAGGGTTAATCATTGATGATGCGATTGTCGTAGTCGAACAAATACACCGGACGCACGAAGAATATCCCAATGAAAAATCTACCGAGTTAGTTGGTAAAGCCATCAACTATCTATTTCCTTCTATGGTAGGTTCTTCTGTCAGTACGATTGTTATTTTTATTCCTTTTGTACTGATGAGCGGAGTTGCCGGCGCCTATTTTAAAGTGATGACCAACGCCATGATTATTACCTTAATTTGTTCGTTTTTAGTTACTTGGATATTGCTACCGGTCATTTATCTGTTGTTATCACGAAAAGGAGAAACATCTAAGCACGAAACCAGACACGATGTAAAAAAACAGGCTTGGGTGCAGTTTTTTATTGAAAGACCCTGGGTGAGTTTGCTCATCATTGCCGGATTGATTTTATCCATTGTGCTTGTATTGCCGCATTTGGAAACCGGATTTCTGCCGGAAATGGACGAAGGCAGCATTGTGCTGGATTATGTTTCGCCGCCGGGTACTTCGCTGGAAGAAACCGACCGGATGCTGACCGAAGTGGAAAAACTGATCATCGCCACGCCTGAAGTACAGGCTTACAGCCGTCGAACCGGCACGCAAATGGGATTTTTTATCACCGAACCCAATACGGGCGATTATCTGATCCAATTGAAAAAGAACAGGAATAAGACTACCGAAGAAGTTTCCGACGATTTGCGAAAAAAGATAGAAGCCACCCAGCCGGCTCTGCGAATCGACTTTGGGCAAGTTGTCGGAGATATGCTGGGCGATTTAATGGCTTCCGTGCAACCGATAGAAATCAAAATATTCGGGGATAATCAAAAAACATTGCAACAATATTCAACTGCTATTGCCGAATTAGTGGAAAAAGTGGAAGGAACCGCCGATGTATTCGACGGAATTATAATTGCCGGGCCCTCGATAAATATCGTTCCGAATTACAAAAATCTCGCTCAATATGGTATTACGCCGGCCAATTTTCAATACCAGTTGCAAACTTCGTTGGAAGGCAATGTTGTCGGTAGCATTTTTGAAAAAGAACAGATGACGCCTATTCGAATGCTGTATCCTGACAGCAGGAATATCGGTTTGGCTGATGTAAAGCGGCTGCAACTATTTGCATCCAACAACCAATTAATTCCGATTACTTCGCTGGCTGAAATCACTGCCACCGGAGGCGATGCCGAAATTCAGCGGGAAAATCTGCAAATGATGGGCGCCGTTATCGCACGCCTCAACAACCGTGATTTAGGCAGCGTGATGACCGATATACAAAAAGAAGTAAAAGCTAATATCCATTTGCCTCAAGGTTATCATATCGAATATGGCGGCGCTTATAAAGAGCAACAACAGTCTTTTGCCGAATTGTTAATTATCCTGATTACTTCTTGCCTGCTGGTTTTTGTGGTGATGCTGTTCCTCTTCCGGAATCTTCTGACGGCAGGTATTGTTCTTCTTACCGCCATGCTGGGAGTCGGAGGAAGTTTTCTGCTGCTTTACATTACCCAAACTCCATTGAACGTGGGAAGTTATACCGGCTTAATTATGATTGTGGGAATTATCGGAGAAAATGCTGTGTTTACCATTCAGCAGTTCCGTACAACCCTGAAAGTCACCGGAGATGTGGAACAATCGGTCATCTACGCCATTTCTACCCGTTTACGTCCTAAACTGATGACTGCATTAGGCGCAATTATCGCCCTCATGCCCTTGGCATTGGGAATCGGCACAGGCGCTCAGATGCATCAACCTTTGGCAATCGCCGTCATCGGTGGATTTCTGGCTGCATTACCTCTGTTACTGATTGTGTTGCCGAGCTTGCTGTTGCTGGGGAAACGGAAAATTTAGCGGATAAAGAGATAATTCATCTTCATTGAAGAGAATATCAGATTTATTTGCTCCAACTATAATCGTTATTTGATTACCTCTTTAAGAGGATCTGCTCCATTTGCTCCAGACATTTGAAATCCCTGTTCAACCTTTATTTCTACTATTTCCATAATAGGAGCTTCGTATTTTTCTCTTGTATCCGGAGCGTTTGTCCGGTTCATTGCTTTATTTGTTTCCATAATTTTTTAATTACCCCTAAATCCCCTAAAGGGGACTTTTTGTTTCTGAAAAAACCAAAGAATTTATGGATTTTCACGCTCCAAGTCCCCTTTAGGGCAGGGCTGTTAAATTATTTTGTTTAGTTCTTTGAAATGATTATATTAGCGCACAAAAAAGCTATGACATTACAAGAAATGCTCTCTACCGTAGAAGACCCCCGTTCAA
>Ga0123357_10000288_pt1 | contig 48315 bp, 49 predicted proteins | sample TergutEmb28metaG_FD_89873 | JGI IMG/M metagenome (GOLD analysis project Ga0123357, IMG submission 89873) | Embiratermes neotenicus P4 segment gut microbial communities from Petit-Saut dam, French Guiana - Emb289 P4 | ecosystem: Host-associated > Arthropoda: Insects > Digestive system > Gut ...
AAGGTCATTAACTCTGCTCCTTTGTTATTGGAGAATTGGTCTAACGGCAGTTATGCTGTCATTGAAGAATTAAATAAAGCTATTGGTTATGCCATTTCTTATACAAATGATTTAAATACTGGTAAGTTTTCGGTTCCCAAGTTGGATAAAGAAGAATCCAAGAATATGTCATCCGAAGATAAGCTAGCTCATAATATGAAAGCGTTTTCAATATGGGCCAGTCAAGGTGATTTGTTGGAGGATAGGGATCCGGTTGTTTTGAAGTTGGCGGGGGCTTTGGTTTTTTCTGGGCCGTTGTTTAAGGGGTATTTGGAGAAGTTGAATGATGCTACTGCTTCGGCTGCCAAGGCTGAAAGGGAAACAGAAGAGTCAGGTAATAGTGGTTTGTTTGGGGATGATGTCGAGGGGCCTGATCGATCTGATCTTTTAATGAAAGCGGTTGCTTCATGGAACCGTATGAGCAATGTTAAGCGAAGGTTATTGAGTTCGTCTGTTATGGGGGATAATATGGACAAAAGTTTTATTGTTTCGGATTTACAGTCTAAGATTATGAAGTGGACGTCGAAGGATCCGGGCAATAGGAAAGCCTATCAAGAGGCTATGAAGTTGTTTCAGGAAAATTTTGGGCGGAAGCCACAGTCGGATAAAGATGCAAAAGTGATTATGAAGACTGCCAAGAAGATGGCTGATACTGGGCAGGTGATGAATGCTGATTCTTTTAAGCAGGAAGCCCAGACTATTGTGGGGGGTGGCCAACCTCAACAGGGGCAACAGCAGGGACAGCAACGGCAAAGTCAGCAGAATCAAGGTGGTTTTCAGCAAGGCAATACTCAACCTCAACAGAGGCAACAAAATCAACAAGGTCAACAGCAGAATCAGCAAGGTGGGGTTTCTCCTAATGATCCGGTTCAGTTGTTTAAGGCTATAAAGGCGTTGTATACGAGTGGGCAGGTTACCAAGGATCAGTTGGAGAAGGCTTTTCAAATGGTGCTTGGTCAGCAGCAACAAGGTAATCAGCAGGGGCAGCAACAATCTCAACCTTCACAGCAGGAGCAACAAGGTCAACAAAATCAGCAATCACAAGAACAACCTCAACCTCAGCAACAAGGACAGTCACAGCAAGAACAACAGGGTCAGCAACCCCAGCAAGAGCAATCTCAGCCGGAGCAGCAACCCCAGCAAGAGCAATCTCAGCCTGAACAACAGCAGGAACAAAATCAGCAACCTCAAAGTCAGTTATCTGCTCCACAGCAACAAGAACAGCAACCTCAACAAGAAGAGCCTTTGGCTGCTTCTCTTAGGCGAGGTGTAAGTTCTTCTGGTAAGAATCCCGGTGTACGGTTTGATCGTCTTTCTACTAAGGGGATTCAATCTGGTTTGCATGTTGGTTCAAGGGTTGTTTATACTCCTTACAGACTTTCCTCTCATGTACCTGCTTTTGTGGCTCAAGAAGATGGTATTTACTCTGGTAGGGAGGGGGTTATACGGTCAATTAAAAGTGATCTTTATAATGTGGAGATGCCTGAGGATGATGTTGGTGGGGGCGGTGGGGTAGTTTCTGCATATGGGAATGAGCTTGAGCCGGTGGTTCCTGAAGATGCTATTGAGTCTGCTCGTGGTGCTATTGCTGATCCTGTGAGGGATAGTGTAAGGGATTTTCTTTCTAATATCCCATCTCTTACTAAGGTTCCGGCTAATCCGAAGGATATTGTAAAAGAAAGACTTGAGCCTGATCATGTGTGTTATTGGTATAATGAAACTATTGATAATGGTAAACCTTACACGGTTGAGTTCCATGTTAGTCCGGGGGAGTCTTTTGCGGATGTGTATGTGGTGAGGGATTATGATAATCATCCGTTGGAGGATGGGGGTTTCCATATTGAAGATTTTGAAGATTGGAATCTTTCCGAGGTTGATCATATTGAAGGGTTGTTTGCTGCGGAGAAGGCTTCTACTGGTGATAAGGCTACTTTTGATAAGAATCGGGCTCCGGGGCGACAGCAGCAAAAGGATTACAAGGATGCTCCATTTGTGGCGGCTAGCTTTGGTCAGTGGGTGAAAAAGGTTGATCGTGGTTTGTCTATTGGCCATGGTATGGCGTTGGACGATATGGCCATTGTTTCTGGGCTGGCGGTGGGGTTGTTAAAAAATAAAGTTTTTTCCGATTTTTCAGATGATTTTGGGGACAGTTGGTACGATTCAGATGAAAGTGCTTACAACAAAGATACAGATGAGTTTGACGATGTTTATGATGCGGCTTATGACGGTTCTTACGATGGGACTTCCGATGCAATGGATGAAAGTTCTATAACGGCTGGTGCTTTGGATATGTACAGGAAGACTCTGGGCACAGTTAATAAGTTGGCTACGAATCCTATGAAATCGGTGGATGACTTGGCTGAGCTTCCATTCAAGGCGATTGATAAGGTGAGGGGTGTGAAGTCTGCACACTTACTGGGTACCGATCTTCCGGATGATTATCGTGATGTGGAGTCTTTTCCTGAACATGTAAGTGGTCTAACTGATGATGAGGAAAAGCGTCTTGATTGGTGGAAGTGGGTTAGGAATAATGATCCGGCTGGTTTTAGTAGATACTTGAGTAGGTTTCCAGGGGAGTATGAGGATTTAAAGAGAAAGAGTAACTCTTATTCGGTTGGTTCCTCCAGTGGGGTGACAGGTGTAAAGTCTGGTGTCTCTAGCTTTAGTGATATTCAGAAGATTGTTTTAGAAAATTCAGAGTTAAAGAATAAGGTTTGTTCTATTGCTGAGTCAAGTGTTTATGATGCTTCTCAATGGTTAGACAGTTATCTTAATGAAAGGTATAAAACTTATTGGGGTATTGCGAGGACTAGTAATTTAGTAAACCAGGTTTTATCTGAGAATGGTTCAGTAGATTTTTATACTCATAAGTTTACAAGAGTTGGTTCTTCTATTGACCCTGCACTTAACTATTCCCAGTATTTACAGAAGCAAGGGTACTCTAGTGTTGATGCAGATATAATGGCGATGAAGAAGTTTAGGTTACCAGTTGACTCCTCAGGTAATATGGCCGAGAACGGTGGTAGGAGTAGTTTTTGGAAAGGGAAACTTCAAACTAATCCTAATACTATGAGGAAGTATAAGTTGGTTCTCCCTAATGGTACTGTTCAAGGCTATTATAAGTCAGAGGAAGAAGCTAATGAGTCTTTGGCTTTTTTGAGGAAGAATAGAATGTTTGGGGCTGATGGTACTGTTGAGGTTGACTCATCCTATAAAGATGATGGACGTCTGGGTTCTATTATAAAGGATATCTATGATGACCGTAATTCTAGTTCTCGTGGTTATGTAATTTGGCAGTTAAAGAATGTAGGTCTGTCTGCTGAAGAAGCAGATGATCTTGTTAAGGAGTGGGATTCTCCAAATTATGATTGGAGGTCTTTAACTTCATCGGCGGGTAGCTTGGGTTTTAAGGTGCCCACTGCTGTAAAAGGCAGTGGGCGGAGTTATACAGACTTGTATTCTGGTGGTGGATCGCGTATAGTAAGTGCATATTCTTTCTTTGGGGATCTTGAGCCTTTTAGTGCATCAATTGGTAGGTTGCTTCCAATTGATGTTTTTGGTGAACCAGAGAAGATTGATACTAATGATAATAGATCGTATGGTTTAATGACTTTTAAGTTTAGTAGGGGTGGGGAGGATTGCTGGCTATCTTTTGGTTGTTTTGTTTCTGGTCCTTGTTTGGTTACTATTGCGGATGGTGTTAATGAGTTTATATGGTTTAATTCCTTGCAGGAATTAAAATCTGGCTTTTCTAACTGGTATAGTAGTTTATTGGAGGATGAAGATGGCGGAGTGTAAGGTTGTTTCAGATGAAGAAATGAGGGATCATATGAGAGAAGCTCACATGCCAGAGCATTTAATCCAGGAATTTTTTAAGTTGGCTGGGGAGAAGGAAATGCAAAGGCAATCTGTACAAGGTTCTTTGGATAGGAAAGTTTCTGGTGGAGGGAGTGATGTTAACTCAAGAAATGCTTGATGATGCAGAGGAATTTGTACAGAAGCTGTTAGCTGAACAGGAACGTATACAAAACTCTGTAAAAATTGAAGATAAGACTGATTATAGTGTGCCAGAAGAAAAGGGATAAGTTATGAAAGGTTTTCCGAAGGAAACTTCAGAGTCTGATGTTTATTGTACTGCTTGTCCTGAGTGTCATGCTATTCAATGGGGTAATGATTGGCCTCCTTTACGAGAAGAAAGGTTTAAGTGTTTTTATTGTGGGCATGAGTACACAACTGAAGATTTGATGACGGATGAGTATGGCTCTCAGGAGTTTGAGGCAAATAATACTTCTAAGGTTCATTGCCCTTATTATACATTCTGTGAGGTTACTGAGTGGGAAAAAGAGTAGTATAACTCCTTCAGTGGGGTAATATTCCATTTAGGCAACGGACCTTAACTCCGTTGCCTTTTTATTTATCATGCTTCAACTTTTGGTGTTTCTGGGATTTTCTCTTCTTTTTGGGTTCTTGGTTTTTTAACTCTGGGTTTAGACTCAACCTTTGTTTTTTTGGGGGTCTTAGGTTTCTTTGTAGTTGTGTTAGCTTTCTTACCAGGCTTTCTTCCTCTGGGTTTTGGTTGTTCATGGGTTGAGTGGATGTTTATCCAGAATGAGGGATTGGTTTTAAAGATAGAAGTTAGTTTTACGGCTAAGTTAATGGAAATTTCTTTTTTACCTTCAATGATGGATTTTATCACTGCTGGGTTTTCTTTTGTTGTAGTTCCGAGGGTTTTCTCATCCATTCCATTGGCTAGCATTAAGACGTATAAAGCGTCTCCGGGGCTAACTGTTTTTTGTTTGTTTGGCATAGTGTACTCCTTTAGTTACACTATCATAAGTTTGTATATAGTAGCAATGGGCTTTTCGTATAGGTAGCTATGGATACAAAGTTTTTGAGTGTGAAGAGTCATATGGGTTCTTTGGGTTTGAATTCAAGGTTAAAGGCAGATAAGTTTCAGTATGCGCTTCAATTGGATTCTGGTCAGGTTTCTGAATCGCGTCAACTCCGGGGCATGAGGAAAGACCCGGTGTTTGGGTACTGTTGGAGTCGGAAGGAAGAGTTTATTGCAAAGCATAAGTATGGAGTGGACATTGGCCATGTGGCTGCTGTTTTAGCTGGCTTGATGGATTATTCTGAGTATGGTTTTATAAAACTTGGGGATGTTTGTCCTGGTATTGCTAGGTATCAAGTAACTTTGCGGGGTGTTGGACCAGTTTATGCTTCTGTTTATGAGGATGGGAAGGTAAAGAAGATTTTGAAGGTTGTATCTTTGAAGTCTGGTTAAGATAATTTTTGCTATATTCCAAAAATAAAGTTATAAAACCTTGTTTTTTTATTTTCTAGTGATATAATACCCGAATAAAGGAGTATTATATGAAAATCTATTCCCATGTGTCTGCTAATAATATAAGGTTGGTTGAGTTTCCTTTTAATGTGGAGTTGGCTATGGAGGGGTATATTGCTGAGAATCCAGATGTGCTTTCTTTGGCTGAAGGTGATGTGGTTCAAGTAATGGATCTAGAGGTTCCATTGAAGAAGCCTGATAAGGATGGAAGAATTGATATTCTGGCTTCTTACAACAATGATACCTTGGCGGTGGTTGAGTTAAAAAATGGGGATTTGAACAAGGCTCATTTTGAACAACTTAAGGGTTATTTTGATGGTGATGCTTATTTGGAGAATGCCAAAGATCGGGCTTCCAGCACAAAGCCTAATTGGTTAGGTGTACTTGTTGGTACTGGTATTGAGTCTGACTTTGAAAGGGAAGTTTTGGATAATAAGTATTCAATCAAAGATGATATTCCTTTAGCTGTTGTAGTTTTAAGGCGGTATAGGGATAAAGAAAGCAATCAGATTTTTGTAATTGCGGATGTGATTGCTCCGAAGGCTGGGAAGGATTATTCAAAATATGAATTTGATGGTGTTGTTTATAAAAAGAATCGTTTGGTTCTTGCTTTTGTAAAGAAGTGTGAGATGGATGGTAGGAGTTTTGATGAGGTTTGTGGTTTGGTTAAGGGTGTGAAGTTTATACCCTCAAAACCTTTCATGAAGTCTTATGAAGTGGCAATGAAAGAGAATGAGACACCATCTAAGGGTGGGCATATCTCATGGTTTTATTTTCCAAAGGATGAAGATTCTGTTACTTTTTCAGGGAAAAAATATGCAGTGTTGAATTGGTGGACGGCTAAGGATATGGATCCTATTCTAAAAAATGCTAAGGCGATGGGGTTTAATGTAAGAAAAGTGTAGAATTTGTTATACACAGTTGTATTCCTGTTTTCCGTACTGTAATACATAACTATCTTAATTTTAAGGAGTGTGTTATGGCAGTACGGAAAATATGGGATGATTTTAATGATGGTCATTTTTCAGCTTACAATTTGTGTCAGTTTCTTTCTGGGTGTGTTGATGCTGGTGTTATTGGGGATGTGGATTCTGCACGGAAAGCGTATGATTGGATAATGGGTCATGTTGGTTCTTATACAACTACGTTTGAAGCTTTTCAACTTTATTTTGATATTGCAAAGCGTCGTTGTCAAGAAGATGGTATTCTTCCGCTTCCTTCCAAGCCCAAATCCAAGTATTCCGAGGGTGTTCTCGGGGAGTTTGAGCGAGGTTATTACTCTGTTGAGGCGGTTAAGGATTTGATTTCTGAACTTTCAAGTGAGGGTTTAAATCCTGAGAATGTAGACGATGTCTATGAATGGCTTGCTGATCGCATGAATGAAGACGGTTTTGGATTCTGCTCTTTCAAGTTGTTTGCTGGTTTGTTTCAATCGGCTTGGGCTGAATTGAAAACAGAGACTTCTTCAGTTTGTTAATTTCTTTCTTTCCTTCTTTAGCCATCCTTAGGGATGGCTTTTTTATGTCTTTCGTATATGTTCTCATGGGATTTAATTTTGATGAGTATAGGGATCTTCCTATTGATTTGAGAAAGAAGTATCAAATTGTTGGCACCCCTGATTGGATGTGTGATTTCATGGTTTCTAAACTCCCTATTGATCCTCATGCTTCTTATTTGGATCCTTGTGTTGGGCGTGGTCCTCTTATTAAGGCTTTGCTTAAGGCGGGGGTACGTGAGGATCAAATAACCGCCTATGACATTATTAAAGACAATATTTCTTATTGTCAGTCTGTATGGAAGAATGTTAGGTATAAGAACTACGATTTGATGACGGCTGAAACTCATTTTGATTATGTGGTTGGCGTCCCACCATGGGTTAGAAAGCTTCCTGAGATGTTGGTTCATTTAACATTTTTAGCGGAAAAGAAATGTGTTCTGCTGGCTCCCTTCTTCTTAGGTAATAGCAGGTATAAGAAGGTTGAGGCTATGGTTAATGATTTCTATACAGAAAATTTGGATTCTCTGGTTCGTTTTGCCTTGGCTGGTTCTCAGCATTTTGGGGTTCCTTGTGTGTACGAGTTTAAGTCTCATGGAGCTGTGGGGTTTTCGAGTTTAATGGTTGACTGGATACTTTTAAATGACTTAGGTGATTACTTTACTTTTGATAAAGATAGTTCTGTTCCTAGTAAATTGGTTCTGTTGAATGGACAAGAGTTTTTCCTGCCTATAAACCCTGTATGGTTTCTTCCCTATGTTTATAGTGGCTTTAAGGTTAGAGATGTTAAAGGTTTTGATATTTTGGGTTCTTTTAAGGCTGGGAGGAAGTGTTTCGGTCTGGCGTATGGTTCTCAAAAGAAATTGGATGAGGCAAGGGCTCACTACAGTTCTATTGCTGTTAAGAAGATGCTTACTTGTGGGCAGGAGTTTGGTTGGAGGCATTTGCGGGCTGTATGAAAAATCTGTCGTTTCATCTGACTCAAAATGATGTGTCTGATATAAAGAAAGTTGATTATGGTTCATTGGAGATTTTACATGCTATTTATGAGCAAACTTCAGATCATTTAGTTTATCCTGTCTTTTTTCATTCAGTTGTAGAGATGATTGGCATGGGTAATTTTTATTGGGCGGTTATTTATAATTGTTTGGTGGTTTTTCGTGTTAGTAAGATGTATGGTAATTATTCCTGTATTGTCTATTTTTTACCCATTTCATTAAGTAATGAAATTCAAGATGAGAGAGTGGTGGTGGGGGCTTTATTGGAGGCAGGTTTTTCTATTCGATTGACTGAGAATGAGATGTCTCGGATTGGCCTTGATTTGAAGGCTGTACATGGTCATAAAGATACTTTTTATAATGAGTTTATTTATAGTATTGACGGTAGTTTGGATATGACGGGACATGACTATTCAGGGTTACGAAATATGGTCAAACGGTTTATTAAGGAAGGTGGTCGTGTTAGTTATGCTTATACTCAGGGGGTTTCTGATTTTATTCTGTCATGGGCTAAGATGAAGGGTATTCGGTACAAAAGGTATGTTGATTTTTTGCGTCAAACTGATAGTGATGATATTTATTTTACCAGTATTTTTTTAGATGTTAAGTTGCAGGGTTTTTCGGCTATTGAAAGGGTGGGGAAATCTTTTAATACTGTAGTTTTTGTTCCTAATCATGAGGCTCCTTTTGATGTGGTACCCGCCTTACATTATTTTTCTCTTAAAGGTTTACCAGATAAAGATAGGGGATCCTTGGTAACTTCCGGGGCTGGTTGTGTTGGTGGTTTGGATGTTCAGAAGCGGAGGTTGCGTCCTTTGATTGAGGAGGTGGTGTATCGTATTCCGGCTATTGGCCCGGTGGTAAATTCTTATAATTTGGTTAAGGAGTTTTTATGAGTATGGATGGTCAGCGGATAGAGTATTTTTCTATTTTGCTTCATAAAGTATTTAGTCAAATTTTGGATTTGTATTATGATATAAGTAAAAAGGATGTGGGGTCTATTTCTGGTGTTTCTTTTTTGAATCCCTTGATTAAGGTGCTTGAGAGAGGGTATGGTAAAGATATTAATTTTGATGGTATTACACCTACTCAACTTTCTTCATGTCAATTTGTATATCCAAGAACTAATAATGTTGTGGTTTGTTTTAGTGGTGGAAAAGATAGCACTGCTTTGGCTATGTTGTTGAAGAATATGGGTAAGAATGTATTTTTATATCATGTTAGAGGTATAAATAAGTCTTATCCTGATGAGGTTAATAGAGCGGTGCGTGTAGCTAGTTTGTTGGAGCTTCCTCTTTATATTGATGAGGTTAAGTTAATAGGTGGAAGTATTTATAAAGAGAATCCACTAAAGAATCAGGTTATTGCAACGTTGGCATTAAATTATAGTATTTCTCAACATTTAGATGTTTCTATTGCTTTTGGGGATTTCACAGAAGATACTGCAGAAAGAAGTGTGTTTGATCGTAATTGGAGTGATTGTGTTGAGATGTGGAATGCTTATCGAGAAGTAATTAGTAAGATTGTACCCAATTTTGAATTGCATATTCCTTTCAAGAATTATTTAGAAACTTTATTGGTTGTAGGGAGAGAACCTACATTATTGAATGCGGTTCAAGGTTGTTTGGCCCCACAAAGATTTCGGCGGCATTGGCATGATATGAATGAGAAAAAGTATAAGGTTAGTTTGTTACCGAATCGGTGTGGTAGCTGTTGGAAGTGTTGCGTAGAGTATCTTTATCTAACTGATAATAATCTTCTTGAATATAATGAGGCATTTTATTTGCATTGTTTGGAGTTGTTGAGGAGTAAAATACCAGAAGAACATCCAAGTTGTGTTGGGGTAAAATCTTATGAGGATGTTTATAAGGTGTATATTAAAGCTCCGGTTCCTGAACGGGTTAAAAAATTAAGTTTTAACTAATTTTATACACAGTTGTATTAGTTATTTTTGTGTTTAATATGGTTTTGTATAGTATTGGTAAGGAGGTTGTTTATGAGAGTAACTGTAAGAAAAGCTTCTGGTTCTTGTCAGAGTGAGCTGGATGAAGTTGTGGAGGTTATTGAAGATGTGCATTGTGTGGCACAGCTTCTTCAAGTTGATGGTGAACCCGCTTTGCATTTTTATGTTGATAATGGTGTTAGAGAAGTACGACTGGATGAGTTTACTGTAACAATATCAAAGTAGTGGGGTGTTATTATGACAGCAATGGAAGCGCAACAGGAACTACAGCATATAATTCTTCGTGTTAGTACGAATGGTCTTGATTATGATACAGGAAAGGCTATGGCGGTTCCTTTCCTTGAGGTTATAAACAAGAAAGGTGAAGAGATTTCAAAAAAGCATAATAAACGATTCCGGCCTCTTACATGGGGTTATGCCCTCAGATTAGGAATATGAAGTTATCACAAAAGGACTATAGGCGATGGAGACGTACCCTGGTTAGGGCACGTCAACACTATAATCATAAGTTAGAAAAATACTGTTTATGGATGTTGTATTTAAGTAATATAAATGGGGGTGACTACTCTGACTGAATTTTATGCTCAACATGAAAATGAAATTTTCCCTGCTCATTCTGCGGGTGTTATTCTTAAGGATATTCAGAATTATATCTACGGTTCTGGTAAGCTTCATAAGACTTTAGGAATGTTTTTTGACCGGCTTAGGTTTGGTTACACGCGAAAGGATAGTAGGTATACTCCCATGCAGGTTTTGATGGATGAGAATTTACTTGAGTTGTTATGGAAGAGGGTAGATTCTAAACCGAGGCTTTTCCCTGATGGCAGGAATTCAGTGAAGAGCTTTTCTACAGCCATTGGTATTGGCTGGTCTCAATGCAGGAGTGTGGCTAATTTTCCGGTTACTGAGGCGAGGGAGATTTATAAAAAGTATTGTCCTTCAGGTGGTTTAATTTATGATCCTTCTGCGGGCTTTGGTTCTCGCATGGCAGTAGCTTTGTTGGATGGATATGGGTATGTTGCTACTGATCCAAATAAAGATTTATACCATATTTTGATGGGGTTTTATAAATCTTTGTTAGATTCTCAGTTTGTGAAGGCTTCTCAGGAGTTTAATGTTTATTGTCAGGGTTCAGAGGTTGTTGTTCCAGAACTTGTTGGTAGGGTTGATTTTGTGTTTACTTCACCTCCTTATTTTAATCTTGAGAAGTATTCTGATGATGGGGCTGCTTCAACAAAGAATTATAATAGTTTTCCACTTTGGGGGAAAGAATATGTAATTCCTACGGTAAGGAATATCAAGTCTTATCTTAAGCCGGGTGCGATTGCTTGCATCAATATTAAGAACATTCCAGGTTGTGCTTTGTATGATGCTTGGGAGAAAGTGTTTCAAAAGATTGGTGGTTTTAAGGAATTGGAGTCTCATCGTATACATATAGCACGGAGACAATATGGAAAGGGTAGGGGAAATAATATGGCTGAAAAATTAAAGAACTTTTGGGCTTATACCTCGGAAGAAAAAGTTATGGTGTTTAAGAAGGAGGGAGGAAATGAATAAGAATTACCAAGAATATGAGGTTTGTTGTTTCAACTGTAAGTATGCCGATGTGGATTATGAGGATACTTATTGTGAGCATCCAGATGAGCTAGAGCATCGGTGTAGAGTTAATGATCACGGCTATTGTGATTGGTTTGAGGAGGAGGGTAAATGACAAAGTATAGGTTTATGTTGGGTAGTGAGCTTAATAAAAATCTTAAAATGGTGTTATGTTCTTGCCAGTGCGATAATACTCGTTGGTATAAAGTACAGCGGGAATATGATGTTTTTTCGAATAGGTTTATGTATTTGCTTAAGCGTAATTTTTCCAACCTTCCTACAGTAAATAATTTTGATATGATTCAATATATCAAAGACCGGCATGGTAACAGAAAAGGCGTTATGGTCGCCTATAATGGTTATGTTGGATGGTCAATGATACATCCGAAAGATCTTAAGGAATGTGTTATTAATTGGGACTTTGCTAAGGCTTTGGCAGCAAAGAGGGCTATGTCTATAACTTCCTATCATGATTATAGGGGTCTTTATTCAGAAAACCCTAGTTTAAGTATTCCATATACTATTTATGAAAACTTTGGACGTTTTATAAAAAGATACGAAAAATATTTAAATGAGAAAAATAAGAATATTGTTTCCGAAAAGGAAGTTACCGAAGAAAAAATCTTTCGTAAATGTCCTTTTTGTGGTACGGAGTTTCAGTCTTCTTTTTCTATAGACAAAGTTCCCGGTGATGGAGTATCACCTTGCTTTTATTCAGTAGGCTGTACTTGTGGCGCGCATGGCCCTAACTATACAACAAGAGAAGGGGCTGTTAATGGCTGGAATTTGACTGCTGGTAAGTAACCACCTCTTTATTTTATTTCCTCGCTTTATATAAGAAAGTACTCTATGTGTTGTTTTGGGGGTGTTTGTGGCGAGTGAATATGAGGATGAAGATGGCTCACGTGCTTATACTCCTTTTGGGGTGTTGGTGGGGGATGCAGGTTCTTTAAAGTCTTTTGATGATGAAACCTTTTATAATGAAGTTTTGCTTCCTTCCGAAAAAGATAAAATAAAGAAAAATAAAGAAGCTTTTTTGAAAGATCCTGAGGCGAAGCATACTGTTCAGGAAGTTTCTAATAGTTTTAAGTTCATCCCATGGGATTCTTTGGTTATAAAGTCCAATGCAAGGAATGGACTGGTATTTGATCGTATCCTTTCAAATACGTGGAGTTTGAATAAGGAAGCCATTCCTGATTTTATAAATTTGATTGAAAAATTAAGGCAGAAATACTCTACTGTGTTGGGCGATGATAAACTACTTCAGAATTTGGAGGCAGCACAGCACAGGGCGCGTGAGCTTGAGGCGTCTAATGATATTCCTGAAGCGGCCACTTCGTCTCGTAAAATTACTTCTGGGTTATCTCCTGAACAGTTTGAGCAAGGTATAAACGAAGCGGCTGAGGTTATTTACAAGTATAACACTGGTGATTCATTCTCTTATGATGGGCAGAAATTATACCAGGAATTAGTTTCCATGGGTTTTGGTCAGAAAACTGCCGAGATTGCTTGTGATGCTACTGATGGGATAGAAGATTTAGACCAAATTAAAAAAGCATTACGGAGAAATGTTTTAGGGGATTGGGATCCAACTGTTTATGATGATCCGGAGGCTTTTTCCTCTCGCAAGATAACTTCTGCTCAGGAAGGTGTTAATGAGCAGGCGTATAACAATTATATTCAGCAATTACTTCAGAAGGGTATTCCTGAGGAGCAAGCAAGGCAAATGGCGGATAACTTGGTTAATCAAATTCAGCAGAATAATGCGGAGTTGGCGGCGAATGTTCAGCAGCCTGATCAGGGACAGGGTGATGCTGGTATGTTTTCTTCTAAACGAATAATTTCTGGTGCAGACCCTTCCTTAAAATGGGCCGCTAAGAGGTTTCTTAAGGATGGAAATTACCCAAATTTTAGGGTTGCTTTTGATGATATATACGAAAAGTTAAGTGAAAGGTATCCGGGGGATAATCCTCAGGCATATGAAGATGCTGTTGGTGAGGCGTGGGAAGATATGCAGTCTCGGTGGGGGACTCTTGGTTCTTCTTTAAATATTAACGGGGGTAATGGTATGGGTACATATATAAAGTCTGAAGGGGATTTTAACATGGATGATGAAGAGAAAGATGGTGGGGAGTTTGATGTTGATTCTGGAACTACTGAATCAGGTAGCACTGGTGGTGATGAGCTTACTGATGAATCTGGTGGTGAGTCTGATGCTGGTGGTTTTGACTTTGGTGGTGCTGATGGTGAACCTGAAGATGGGTTTATGGATGAGGTGAATTCCATAGATGACTTTGGGGCTGATTCTCCGGATCTTTCCAAGGAAGAAGTGGTTGATGCTGTCCAGGCTATTAAACAGATAGTTGAAACTGTACTTGCTACTGAGGGAACTGAGGATAGCAGGGATCTCACTTCTGATGAAATGGGTTATACCTTGGATGAAGTAGATGATTTGGCTGCTGGGTATGATTCTGAAGATGAAGGTGGAGAGGGGATGGGGGATTCAGGGGTTGGTTTTGAGGAACCTGTTACCGATGAGGAAGTGGATGAGGAACTTCCTGATGAGCTTTCTGCTTCTTTGGTTAGGGTTGTTCAGGTGGGTACTCCCATTAAGTCCAATTTTATACGTCCTTATGTGTCTGCGGAGAAGTTTAACAATGAACCGGCTTTGGTTTGTCAGGGGCTTTTTTCTTCATTGAATGCTGAAGATAAGCTGGTTCCTAAGGATGTAGTGTTTGAGACTATTGTTCTTTCTCATGTTTCGAAGGTTGATGATAAAACACCTATTATTTCAGGTTTTACTACAGTTGGTTCTTTTAAGACTTGGATTAAGCAAAGTTCGAATCATAGAAGGGCATGGAAGATTGCATCATCGAAGATAAAGAGGCTGTTGGGTCAGGCGGCTAAGACTCCGAGAGAGAAATCAGCGGTTATGGCATTGGCCAGTAGCTATTATGATAAATGGTTTAAGGCTGATTCTGGTAAACTGAATAAGCTGTTCTCTGGAAAGTCTGTAAAGGCTATTCGCAAGGTTGGGATGGCGTTGCAGAATCGGTTTGCTAATAATAAGTCTTTGCATATTCTTACCTCTGATTATAACGGGTATCGGAATTATCAAACTTGGAATGCCTCGGTTTATATATCTAATGACGCTAAGTTTAATGAGAAGGCCAAGGCATTTATTAAGTCTGGTACTTTTGATTATGACCAGTTTTTGAAGAGTTCTGGGTTGGCTGGTGGTAAGACTCCTGATGGTGTTGCATGGTCTGATCCGAAGATTGATAGAGGGGAAATGAAGGAAGTTTTGCAGTCTTTGACAAGTTCTTATAAATCTAATAAGGGGAAAGGTATGCAGGGTGTAAAATCGGCCACTCAGGTTGATGGTTCTAAGCCGGAGGTTGTTACCGTTCAGGATAAGACACCTACTGGGATAGATTTAGGTGGGAAGACTTTATCTTCACCTGAAATTGAGGATCCGAATACTGAGAAAGTTACTAATGTTAACGGTGGGGATACTTCTGAGTATGTGGATGTTCATAACACTGGTGATGATGGGAGTCTTGAGGCTGATGTGAAGGCTGGAACTGAGAATAATGAATCTGAGTATGGGTTTGATTCTCAGGAAATGGTTGGTTTGGAACTCCCCATTGAAAATGATCCGAATACTCAGGTGTTGGAGCTTAAGAGTATAGGCTCTGGTGTGTATGTGCTTAATAGGTCATTTACTTCTCCGGGGTCTGGGCGTGTTACTTTCTTGAAGAGTAATGCGGCGCGGAAGTTGGTTACTACTAATACAAAGCCGTCTCCCATCAAGGCTAATGTGGATAGGGTTCTTACCCTTAAAGATTCTAAGAATGCTCTGTTGGTTCGCTCTAGTTCTGTTTTGGGTGTTATTGCGATTGAGGCACCATTCCAGAAGGGATTGAAGAATGCGAAGTACTCTGTGTTTTCCAGGTCTGGTATAAATCTGGTTAATGATGAAGGGTATTTTATTTCTGCTCCTAGGGGTCCGCAGAAGATTATAGCCTCTGCGGTGTCTAATAAGTCAGCACGGCAGGGAACTGAGAGAAAGAATATTTTTGCAGAGATTGAGTCTGCATATATTCAACATCTTAAGGGTACTATTCATTCTCTGGTTAAGTCTAATGCGAATCTTCAGTACCGGCTTGATACTGCGGTAAAAACGTATAAGAGACAGGGAATTGTGAATTCTCAGCTTTTGAATAAGGAAAGGAATAGTGCTAGGGAGCAGGTGGCCTCGGCTATGCAGAATTTGAATAGTCTTAAGACTCAAACTGCTACAGCGGAGGCTCAACGTATAATGTCTAGTGCACAAAATACACTTAGTGAAGAAGTGAAGGCTGAGAAGGAAAGGAATCAGCGGGCAATTGATTATCTTGTAAGTATCATGTAAGGCGATTCGGGGTTCCTTGTGGAACCCCATAGTAATTTTTGGGGGTGTTGTATGAAGTTATTGGATTCTTGGCTTAACTCAGCGGAGAAATGTGGATATTTAGAATCGGCTGTTAAGGACGGTGATTTATATACAATCATCGCCAATAATAAATCTTTGAATATTAAGGAACGATTTCAGGATGGGAATCGTGAGGTGCTGCTTTGGAGTAAGGCTAATCCCACCAAACTTTATAAAGTAATCGGTTCAGGGGTTGAGAAGATTCTTCCTCGGTTAATAGTTCAGTATTTTACTGGGACTAAGAATGTGAAGTTTATTGATAATGAGAATCATGTTCATTTGTATGAAGATGTCGGTATCTTTCCTGAGTCTATCAATAATGGCATGGTTAGGTTCAGTGATGCTATTGGCAGGAAGTGGATTTGCAGTTCTTCCAATGTACCTAATGTTACCTTATCTTTTTATAAAATATTATATGATGGGCGGACTGATATGTCTGCTCTTATGCTTCCCAGGCTTGAGCGGCGTGATGATGTGAAGGTTTTGAAGTCTGGTGTTGGTGGTCGTCAGGTTGAGGTTTATGAGGTACCGAAGTTTGATGACATTACTGATGTTCCTCTTACTTCTTCGGTGGAGGATTTGAAGCGTGCTATTCCCAATGTAGAAGAGTATATGCTGTTTCCGCATCAGGGTGATGTGCCGGGGTATGGTGTGTCCATTGTTTCTGGTATGGCGGTTTCTTCTGCGGACAAGGAATTTATTGCTTCTGCTGAGGGCAAGGTGGGGAGTTTCATTGGCTCCTCTGTCAAGCGTCCAGTGAAGTCTGGTACTTATACTGTTCCATCTGCTAGTGAGGTACATCAAGTAGATGGCTTTGGTCATTCTTATAATCCAAAAGATCAAACTGATAGTAAAGATAGACCGGCTTCTTCAGGGGAAAATTATACAGTACCCACAGCACAGCAAGTTGGTGTTTCTAGCGGTTTTGAAGATGAGCAGGGTATTTCTGATGATGATTCTATAACTGCTGGTGTTGATACTGTTAATGGCTATCATGAGGGTTATTTCCCGGAACATCACTATCCAGATGATTATGTTAAGCGGTGGGGGCCCGAGGTAAAGATTACAGGTGTGAATGGTATTGATCAAAATCAGGCTTCATATATTAATAAATTACATCATGACATTGAATCTGGTGTTTGTTCATTTAAGGAAGCTGTGCAAGATTTAGTTGCTATGGGGTGGTCTACTGATGAGGCTAGGAATGAATTAGCAAGTTCCCTTAGAAGTAGTGCTACTGGTGTTTCATCTCTCAAGTGTCCAGTGAAGTCAGAATTTATGGCTGGTATTGAAGGAATTCATGACAAGTATGTTTCTGGTCAGATAGGAGAAGATGAAGCATCACAAATGCTTGTAGCTCTTGATCCTAGTTGTACTGATCCTCATAGTTTTGTTGCTGATTGGGGTAGGGAGTTTAACGTTCACTCATCTAAGAATCTTCAATTCCTTGTTAAATCTGCCAAGGGCTTTAAGTTTAAGTTGTTTGATACTGGTGCTTTTAATATTGAGATGGGGCATGAAAGGGATGGGGAGCATCTCTTTTCTTCAGTGCGTGGTACTTGTGATGTTGGCCCTGTTCTGTCTATTGCTTCTAAGGATGGGTACAGTTTTCAGGATCTTCTTGCTGGCGTGGATCTTTCCCAGTCGTATGTTCTGTCTGAATTTAAGGCTTATATTGCTTCCTCGGCAATTATGACTCCGGTTAATTCTGCTCCTTTGAAGCGGACTCTTGATTCGTGGGTTGTTTCTGGGAAGGAGCTTGATGCGGAGTTGAAGCGGTGGGGTTTGGGTAATCCGGGGCGGGTGTTTCAGTCTTTGGATGTTCTGGGTGTGGATCTGGATGGGAAGAGTACCTTTAAGGTTCCGGTGAAGTCTGATGCTGAGAAAGAGTATGGCACTGAGGCAGAGGGGTGGATTCTCATTAACCACAAAAATGTGAAATATGATGTTAATAGAAACCCTATACAAAAGAATGGCATGTATAAACGGGTTGATGGGGGTTGGCAGTTAATTCCTAGTAATGCAGGTGGTATAGGGGCTTCTTTCAAGCGTCCGGTGAAATCAGAAGGTAGCTTGGGTTTTCAGAAGCCCACTTCCAATTAGGTAGTGGGCAAAGTTATACAGACTTGTTTTCTGGTAGTAAATCGTACATAGTATCAGCCGGAGGTAAGGCTGGTATGTTGAAAGATATGATTTTTTCCAATCTGTTGTTCAGTAAAATATTTTCTATGGCAAAGATTAAGGTAGCTGAGACAGTCCCCGGCTACCTTATAAATGAGATGGTTCCTGTTGTTTGGGATAGCTGGTGGGGGGATACTGACAATGGTAAAGAGAGTAATAAGTTAGCTTGTTATTGTGCTTTTGGGGATGTGCATACTTACTTTTGTTTTGGGCGTAGTGGGAATCCTTCAGTAAAAGAAACTTATACTGGGTCCTATCTACAGTTTTGTGCACTTGTTATAAATTATGATGGGAAGTGGTTTACCAAGAGTTTTTCTAAGGATGACTTGAAATCTGTGAAAGATACCGTAGGTAAAGATTATGAGAAGGCTATTTCAAGTTTAGGGTTACTTCCAGTGAATATTACTAATCCATTACAAGTTATTCCTTAGGGGTGTTATAGTGGCTATTGATTTTGATGAAGTGAAAGAGACTGTCAGGGAGGTAAGTGTAGTATGAATTATTTAAACAACTACAATTCATATCTGGCTTACGTCAAGTCTTTATGTAGGGTTAAACTTTCTCGTAAAAGCCCCAATTATATTTATTATGAAACTCATCACATTATTCCAAAGTGTATGGGTGGGACAGAAGATAAGTCAAATCTAGTTTTGTTGACTGCAAGGGAACATTACCTTGCTCATTATCTTTTAACAAAGATATATAAGAACTTTAAAGTGTTAAATGCTTTTTTGGGAATGAATTTTAAAGTAGGTTTAGACTCAATGTGTTCTAGGCGGTATGCTTATTTCATAGAACAGTTAAGGTTAAAAAGGTCAGAACGTAGCTTGAAGTATTACAGTGATCCTAAGAATAGAGAACTGGCTTCTGGTTATTGGACTGAGGAGAAGAGAAGGAAGGCAGGGGAATCTTCAAAAGCGTTTTATAGTATTTTTAAGAATAGGCAAGCTCAGGCGGCCATTTGGACTTTAGAGAAGAGGAAGGCTCTTTCTTCTGCTTGGACTCCAGAAATGAGACTAAAACAGGCAAGTAAGGTTTCAGGTTTTAATCGAAGATTTGTGAGGTGTATGGAGACAGGCATTAGTTATCCTTCTCTTTCTGTGGCTTCAAGGAGTACAGGGGTGAGTTTGAGCGGGTTATCTCAATGTGTAAATAAACATAGAATTACAGCGGGTGGTTTTCACTGGAGTTTTGAGGATTGCTTATGATGGATTTTGAATCCACAAAAAATTTGGTTCGTCAGGTGGCATTACGGTTAGATAGTCCAGCTTCTGATTATAACTATGTATTCACTGAGTCTGATGAGGCTGTGGAGGTTCGTGTAGAGAGTGGTAATTCTCTTGAGCCTCTTTTTGTGTTTATTGTGGATGCTGAACGGTTTAGGGTTATAAAGGATTTGGAGATAAATCCCGATGGTTATGCTACTTTCACTTATCATAGTTACATTGAGTTACTTTCATTTATTATAGAGTATTTTTACCCAGTCTTTTTTAAACTTAACAATGGAGCCTCTATCACTGATATGGTTTCAAGGATTCTCAAAGAGAATGTTCGCATATGGAAAGATATTCTTAGGGTTGTTTGTAAGGCTGGTAATGTTGAGTATTACGATTTTGGTAATTCCTTTTCTGTTATGTCAGTTAATTTTTCATATAATTCTGAAATGCGTACTCTTTCTCTCTCTGGTGAATTGTCAGAAACCTATAAGTGTAGAACGGTTATGGAGTTGACAGTAACCTTACTTACAATTTTGGCTTATTTGTTCCAGCGAGAAGAATTAGAGATAAATCCAATTATAGGGGATCAGTTACAGGAAGAAGATTCTGAAATGGAAGATATGGAAGACACCATGGAATTGGGTGATGAGATTGATGGTTCTATGGGTGATGATGGTGGGGGTGAACCACAAGGTGAGGACTTGGCCCAAGAATTCGAGCCGTCAGGAGATAGTGTTGAATCTACAACCCCGGATATTCAGTCAGGGAAACAAGATCTTATGAATGATGTGGGTGCATAATGACTCAGCAAGATTTGGTTGGATTTTTACGATCGCTAGTTCCTTCGCACGTGGAGGTTATGCAGGGTGAGGATGATATGGTTTGCATGAAAGACCATACTTCTGATGCCCAGGCTTATATAAAGTATAATGGTGGTTTGGATTTTTCTTTGCAGGGTGTGAGGAATGGGGAGAAGACTAATACAAAGGTTTTCTCTTTTAAGAACGAAAATGAGTTGGTGTGTGTTTTAAGCGCGAAAGTTCTCGAGTTATTAGATGGAGATCGGAGAATATAAATGGCCTTGTTTAGTTTGCCTGTAGGTAAGGGTGGTTCTTCTCATGTTGGGGATAAGTTACGGGCTTTCATAGCAGGTCCGGATGATGATGAATTAATCAAACGTGTTAAGTCTTATACAAACTATGCCAGTTATTCCACTGATATATGGGGTGATTCTAACTCCATGCAGACGTTGGGGCTTCTGCGTGAAGTTCCAGCTATGCTTCGTGATCCGGTTATTCAATCTTGTCTTGGTCTTTTGATGGAAACGGCTTTCCAGATGAATGATAAGAATGAGGTGTTTTGGGTTATTTCACCGTATGATGTAATTAAGAAAGAGCTTGACAAGTTTCATGAAGAAGTGAATATGCAGCAACAGAGTATAACTATGGGGTTTAATCTGTTGGATTGGGGAAATCTGCCTTATAAGCATTTCTTTAATAAGGAAGGGGAGTTTGTTAATTTTACACCTATCCCCGATTTTACTCGTGTGGTTCCCATTGTTATTTCAGGAAAGACTTTAGGGTTTTTGGTTGGTGGGGAGTTTTGTTATCCTTATGAGTATACTTATGCCCAACTTGAGTATTATAAAAACTTAGGTGGTATTTATAAGAGTAATTTTGTTCAGTTTGCTGGTAAGGTTGATGATTCTGATATTTTTGGGGCTGACTTTCAGAATGAGTTTATTGTGGCACCTTCATATCTTTCTACTGCGGCGAAGCCATGGAAGAATATAAACATCATTGAAGATGCTCTGCTTCTTAATCGAATGGATCAGTCCAACTACTACAGGATATTTTCTGTCTTGGTAGGTGGCTCAGTTCATAGTAAATCAGCGATTCGCACCTTGAACTACTATCGTAATCTGTTTAAGAAGGTTCGCCGGGTTTCTTATGGTGCTTCAGGTATGAGCGCTGCAGGAAATTCTCAAGAGTTCGAGTTGGTTATTCCTAAGAATGATAAGCAAGGTCTTGATGTAACTAATGTAGGTGGTGAGGTTGATGTAAAGGCCATTAAAGACCTTGAAACCCAGTATAACAAGTTATTTGCGGCTCTCAAAGTTCAACCATCTCAGATTGGTTTTGGGGAGGAGCAGTCCAATGCGGTAGGTGATACAAATGGTCAGTCCTATGATAGGCGGTTTGCACGTACTTGTAAGATGCTAGTCTACTCTGTTCAGAAGGCAGTAAAGAACTTTGATTATCTGTATCTCAGGTCTCGTGGTTATGATGTAAAGATGGATGACTGGAAGTATGGCACAGTGTCGTTGTCGGTTTTGGAGGATCAAGACAGGGCTGATACTTTGAAGACGGCTATTGAGAATTTGAAGGCTGTGGGTGAGGTTTTTACTTCCCTGCAACAAACTGAATATAATAAGAACTATCTGATTGAATCTATTCTTGGCCCTGCTTTGTCGGCTACTGGTGTTGATGTAAAGGAAGTATTGAAGGTTCCTGAGGGGCAGGAAGATCCTAATGCTCAGGGTGGTGCTGCTGGAGGTGGGGATCAAGGTGGTGATCAACTGCCGATGTTGGCCTCTATGCAGTATAGGAATGATTATCTTTCTGGAATGCTTAATACGATGGAGAATACAAAGATTGTTACTCCAGAGTTTATTACATCGGCTAGAGCGGCTTTACTGAAGGATACTGATTCTGTAAAGTTTATAGCTTCCTCAAAATCTGAGAATGGGGTAGTTTCGATTAAGGCATTGGATGATGGAACTTCTTATATGCTTCCTGATACTACCCAGGTGGATTTGTCCGGGGCTGTTTGTTATATGCAAGGGAAGGCCGAGCAGATTACAAGTGATTTAGATCTGGTTAAGTCGGACAAACCTGAAGAAATGGTAACCCTTGATTTTAATAGTAATATTCTCATTCCGAGTGATTTGGTGTTAACCCTAGAGGACTTTAATAATGCTGGTGTGCGGGCTTTGGGCCGTGGGTATGTAAATTCGAGGGGTGAGGTTATTTTGGTCGATAAATATGATGTGGCTACCTATCTTCACATGAAGAGTTCAGGGTTGTTCTCATGCGTGGTTTCTCATTTGTATCAAGTTCCATAATTTCGCTTTATATATGAATGAGGTGAACTATGGGGCAGTGGATTTATGGTAGAGCATCTTCAGTTTCGTTGTCTACTCATGGGCAGAGTTTATTAAAATCTTCAGGGTGTATTGTCAGCGATTTTTATGAGATTGATAAGACTTCCTCTGAAGGTCGTATTTTATGTACTTTTCAAGCGGTTCCTATTGCTTTTTATGATACTCCAACCTTAAACAATATGGTATTCAGCAGGGCTTTGTGGGAGAATCTGCTTGCCAATCAATACCTGCGAAGGACTATGGAAGATGGTGCACACTTTGGTGAATCTAGCCATGCTGATCGGGATGAGGTTCTTCTTAAGGAAGCGGCTTGTCGGGTTACAAAGTTCTGGATAGGGCCGAATAATCTAGTTTTAGGTGATGTGGATATTTTAGATACCCCTAACGGTCGTACAGTATACTCCTTGGCGAAGATTGCGCGAGTTGGTATATCTTCACGTGGTTTTGGGGAGTTAAGGGATAGGCCTGATGGTTTGAAGGAAGTGGTTCCTGATCAATACTCACATGTGTGTTGGGACATGGTTGCTTTTCCTGCTGTTCCTGATGCAAGTATGACTTTGATCACAGGGGATAATTCACTTCCGAATGTTGAGATGGCTAATATGTCAACCTATCTCCGGGGTTTGATAGATCAGGCGGTTAAACGGAACCCTTACAAGAAGTCTTTACAGCGGTTATACAGTGGCACAGGCGGGCTTCAGAAGAAGTCTTTTAATGTATCTGTTCAGTCTTTGAATTCTGTCCTTCTTGCTCAAAACATAAGAAAGAGTTATAGAGACTTGTTTTCTGCTGGCAAACGTGGTAATGTGAAGTCGGGGACTCCTGGTTTTACAAGAAATGATATAATTGAGAATTTGAAGCATTGGGTTCCAGTATATATGAAAGGTAAGATGGGGCTAGATGTCTCATGGGTTTTTTCTGATCCCATCTCGGAAGCTTCTGGTTTATCAATGAAGACGGTATTTAAGGTGGGTGCTTTTGTAAAAGAAGTATTATTCAAAGAGGATGGGGGTGGTTTTTTGTCTGTCTTTATTGGCGGTTCTTTAGTGTTTGGGCCTATAAAATTGGAGAGGCTTGGCCAGGAAGATTATGAGAGATTTTTTAAGGGGTTGAGAGGATGAAAGAAGATATGGAGATGCGGAAGGCTGTTGATGCATTAGAAAAAGAAGGCTTCTGGGAGGAATGGAAGAAAAAGCTTCTTTATGGTTCTTCTTCTGTTGGTTCAGCCTCTCTAGTAAATTCTGCACATGTCAAAGACAAAGACTTGCAGGATAAAGTAATACATTAACACTGCTCTTCTTGCTAAAACATACGAAAGAGTTGGAGGTTTAATATGGCTTTTGATTCTAATTCACAGGCTATTTTTGATAAAGTTATACAGGATTTGGATGCTGAGGGTTATTTTGATCGTCTCCGTAAAAGGCAAGGTGAGACCTATAGGATTCTGAATCCTAGTTCTACCATTTTAGGGAACTCAAAACATATAAAAGATTCTTCCAGTAAAAAATAATTTTATTTTCTCTCTCCGATAATCTGTTTCATACTCTTTGATTTTCTTCTCTTTTTTTCTCGATCATTTTTTTCTTCTTTCTATATCTCATATACATTTTGCGTGAGTTTTTAACGTTTGTATATGGGGGTTTTTATGATTGAGAAAGCAATGACCGAGCAGGAATTTAAGGGGGCTCTATCTTCTAGGTTTAGTACCCTGGGTTCTGCTTCTGGTTCGGATCTGTCTAAGTATGGCACTTTGATTGCGAATTCGGCGGCTGCTTATGAGACTAAGTGGAAGAGGAAAATGCCTGAGTCTTCTAAGGCTATCCTTTTGCAGTCATTTGATCGTATGACTGGTATTTTCCAGAATCGTGATCATATCTCGAAGGAAGCTATTACTTCTGCGGTGGCTGATATTGCGAAGGTAGATAATCCTATTACCTTGGCGTACAACCTTATGTCAATTCTGATTCCGAATTTCACCTATACTGAAATGATAGGTATTCAGCCTATTCCCACTAAGGAATCTCCGGTGTTTTATCCTAGGATTGCTGCGAATGAGGATAGGAACAATGTGGCAAAGGGTTCTATTCTTCTCGGTTCCACCAATTGGAATGAAAGTAATAACTTCACCACAAATCAGGTGAATGGTGCTTTCACTGTTGATACTACAGGCGCAACTCAAGCTTTTACGGCTGTTGAGGGTAATATAACTGCTGGTAGTGTGGCTTTGCAAGTAAGCATTGCTGGCGTTGGTTCTGCAGTGGTATTTGACGATGGGGCTGGGAATCTCACCCCTGTTGTTGGTTTTACTGCCACCCCTGCTGGTACAGTTAATTATGCTACTGGTGCTATAAGTCTTATCTTGGCGGCTACTCCGGGTGCTGGTTCTAAGATTACTGCTAAGTATCGGTATGAATTTTCTGATACTACCAAACCTGCTCAGGCTGTGTTGCAGTGGGTTACTGGCAAGGTGCGGGCTGAACCGTATCGGGTCAGGACTATTTATGAATTGGATGACTTCTTCCAGGTCAAGCAGGTGTTGAATGGTTATAACATTGATCAGGTGCTTTCTTCATCTGTAGCAGGTTACATCAACAAGGAAATCAGTGGGAACGTCTTTGATGACATTCTGTTGAAGACTGATGCTGATTATGCCTGGGATTCTTCCAATCCTGATGGAGTTGCGTGGGCCTTACACCGGCTTTCACTGATTCAGACCTTTGTACGGGCTGGTAACGGTATTCGTAAGAATGTGGCGCGGTCTGGTGGTAATGTTGTTTGTTGTGGTAATGAGTGGATGAACTTCATCGAGACTCTGGGTGATGACCTTTGGAAGCCGCAGAGTTATAGCGAAGAGCCTATTGGTCCTTATGTGGCTGGTACTCTGGGTGGCAAGTTTAAGGTTATAAAGAATCAGGATTATCCGGAAACTAAGGCTACTATGGTTTACAAACGGGATGATGTTGATGCTTCTTTCATTGGTGGGGTGTTCATTGGTTTGTATGCTACCAATCCTATTGCTATGGATGACCTTAAGGTTATTCAAGGTATGGGGACTCAGTTTGGTTGGCTGAAGACTTTTGAAAACTCGGTTGTTTCTTTGACTCTTCAGTGATTTCGTATTGTGTAAAGTCATGCCTATTATTTAATAGGCATGTGGAGTGAAACACTTACATTGCAATAAGCTTTATATGGCTCCAGGTTTTTCTGGAGCCATCACTTTTAGTTGGAGGATAGTATGGCTGATGGTAATAAACCTGAAGAATTGCTGGTGATGCCTGTTTCGGGTAAATATTGTGAGATTGTGTATGCTCAGAAAGCATATAAGATTTGGAAGGTAAACCCTGGTACTCCGGATTCGTATGGGACTAAGATTCCATATGATATTGCGGTTTATTTCTTAGGAAAGACCCCGCCGGTTATTACCTTGGTTCCTGAAATAAAGAATGGGAAGTATGTTTCTCATGTTCTTCCTGAGGATCAAGAAAAGATCAAGGAATCATTAGACCGTGGTTTTACTGGTGGTTATAAAAATTATAATGAACAGTCCAAAACTTCGGCTGAACTTCTGAAAGGGGGTGATCCTTCTGATGCTTTGAAGAAGACCTTGGAATTGCTTGAGTCTCAGGTAAAAAAGAATAATACTTTAGAGAATCAGGTAGAGGAGTTGACTAAACGGTTGACTCAGTTGGAGAAGGTTAAAGCACCAGTACCTGTTTCTACACAAGGTGGTAATGATTCCTCTGCGAGTCAAGCATCTTAATGGTGGTTTTGATTGGTATCTTTAAGGAAGCGTAATAGATCTAGCATTCTCCAGTATTTACAAAATCGTACTTCGAAGATGCCTATTGTTATGGATCCGAGTGATTATAGTTTACAACTTGAGCGGGCGGTTAGGAAGCTTGATGAGCTTTTGTTTAACCCCCGCTCAACTATTTTCACGAATGCTTCGAATGGAAATGTTGATGTTACTGCATTACATATTGATGAAATAACTGCTGTTTATTATTCTCAGGATTCAGCTTCTTCCCTTTTGGGGGGTTTGGATTTAGGGCTTGGTATAATGCCTATTTTGACTTCTCAAATGATGCCATTATCCTCATTGGAGTCTATGATTGATTATCTGCTTATACGGAATGTATATAATTCTATTCAACGCAAAATGATGAATGCGTGGGATTATACCCTTCTTCCTATGAATTCAGAGGGGAAGCAGTTTTTGCAAGTAAAGAATCCAGGTAATCTTTTCTGGTGTGAGTTTTTACCTTATATCGATCCCATGGATACTGAGTGGGAACTGTATGAAAATGAGTATTCGTTTGTAATCGAACTTGCTTATGATTACATATGCCATGCTAATGTTGAAGCTCAATCACAGGTTTCCATCCTTGGTGTTGGCAAAGAAGCGGCTAACTTGGTTACATACTGGGAAAATAAAATAGAAAAACTTATAAAAGAATTTACTGATAGTTCAGTAATACATTACATAGCATAACCTTTTTTCCAATCAGTTAAATATTTCCTCTATCGTTTTATATACATGTAAATGTGTATAGGTAGGCATGAGTGTGACCTCATCTAATTCTTATCATGTTGGTCGTGGTTCCGCTTCAGGTCAGTATTCTATTGTGGATGGTGCTGGGAGGGTGGTTTCCTATGCGGATTCTTTGTCAGATGCCGAGGAAGTAGTGGCTGATATGAATGCTCAAGGCTTAGGGTTAGTTGATGACTTTTATGTTGTTAATCCTAACATACATCCGTTCTCTTTGTTCCGGGGCTACTTGTTTGAGAAGGAACATGGGTATAAGGGGACATTTGATGATTTTGTGAGGGAGGTCTCCAGTGGCTAGTTTTGAGCAAGAAAAAAGTTATGCAGACTTGTATTCTGGGAGTAAGCATAGTATAACAAGTAGGCTGGTTCAAGTAAAATCTGTTGAGGATATTGATAAATTTGAGGTTGATGCCTCTTTTTTTGATGCTCCAGCTAAGGACATACCTGCTCTTGAGTATGTTGCCAGAGATTTAGAAAGAAGTGGTAAAGGGCTTAAGTCTTTAAGGGAATTTGTTTCTTTTGCTTTTAGTAAAAGTAGGTTTGTGTGGGTTTCTTTAGTGGGCAGCAAGGTTGTTGGGGTGTTGGGTTGTGCTGAAGATCCCCAACGTTGGGCTGGCGTTTCTGAGAAGGGTGTTCAGTATAAAGGTTTTACTGGTTTCTTTTTAGTGAAGTTGGTTAAAGGAATAAGTAGGGGGCTTGTTGATGATGTGTTTAGTGCTTTGGATTTCTTGCTTGGTTTGCATGATTATGTTTCGTGGAAGGCTGAGTCAGATAATCCAGCGATTTCTGATTATCGTAAGGTTGTACAAAAATATGGTGGAGTGGAAGTTGTACGAGGAGGTGAATCCTTTTTTTGCAGGTCGAATATACCAGCTATTATCGAGGCATTTAAGGTGGGAGTTAGCGAACAAAATATACAGGCATCTTACGGACAAATGGGTTTATCATGGGAGGGAACAGCCATCAATGCTTTTAGTGGCTTTGATGGCGGAAGAGGGTTTCATAAACGACAAACAAGTTCAGGTTCAAATATGCAAACAATTACTTCAAATGCAATTCTTGATACAGAAATTTTAGAAGCTTCTACTTCATATCAACAAATTTCTTCAGAAGTTTTGGTAACTCCCAAGTTTAAAGATACAACTCCGGTTTTTAAGAATATTTTGTATAACAAGGGTGTTTTTTGTGTTTTGGTTAATGAGTGGCAGTATCCGGATGTTCAGGGTATTCCTTCAGGGTATGATGCCTATGGCCGGGGTGGTTGGGATAAGAGAAGTAATTCATTGTGGCTTGATGGTGGGATGAATGGTAGTAGTTCTGGCCATCCGGCTTTTGTGTATGATAACTTTTATTGGGCTGTGAACTATCAGAAACAGTTTACATTTCAGGGTAAGTCATATCCAGGGGTGATTTATATTTCGGGTAAGAATATTGAGAGTGAGGCTCATGTTCAGAAAGAGGTGGTGTCTATTCTGAAGGGTATTTATGGGAAACTTCCGGCTAATGGTACTGATGGGTTTAAGAAGTTTAGGAAGGCTATGGCGGGAAGTATTAACTCCTCGGGTTTGGTTAGTTGGAACGGGGAGGTTTTAATAGATTCTGCTAATAATAGTAACTTGCATGGTTATTGGATTTCCCCCTCTAATAAGTGGTACGACCTTGGTGGTGATTTTCATTTTACTTATCTTTTAGATCATCTTGAGTTATTTGGATTTTCTGATGAGGGGCTTCCAAGGAAGTTATCTGGTTCAGAGCTTCAGGTTGATGAAGATGCTGCTATGCTTAAGGCGTTTCAGCGTGGTTGGGTTCAACTTCGGCTTGTTTCTCAGTGTTATGTGTCTCTTTTTGATCTTGGAAATAGTATAGATAGGTTAAGTGATATTGCTTTTGAGTTGCTGGATAAGGGGTATGCTAGAAGTTATTATCTATATGTATCTTTTTGGAATAAGGCGGGTTATCAGTATAAGTATACATTACAAGAGTTGACAGAAAATCAAGACAAAATTACAGCTTCTTTTATTCCGTCTGGTTCAGTTATTTGGAATGGGAGGGTACGGGCTGGTGTAATAGTACATGATATAAATACAGGTTTTATTCTGGGTGGTCATCCTACTGGTGAACCTGCTGGTATTTATGATTTACCAAAGGGGCAAATGGATGATGGGGAAGATCCATTAACTGCTGCGGTGCGGGAGCTTAGGGAGGAGACTGGTATTGATGTTGACCCGAGTGAGCTAAAGTATTGTGGTGAGTTTCCGCTTCGTAACAGCACGATGCATACCTACTTGCTTTCTATGCCAGTGGATGTTGGTTCTATCCACTGTGATTCTTTAATTGATAATCCGAATACTCCTGAGCGCATTGGTTTGCCTGAAATGGACAGTTTTGCGTTGTTGGGGCCGGGGCAGCCGGGTAAGTGGTTTGGGGCTGTGTGGGGTGTGATTAAGGCGGCTATGGGTTGGGGTAGACGGGTACAATCAAGGTATTCTGCTCCTTCTCAGATTGATTTTAATGGTTTGGTGAGTAAGGCAGTTTCTGAGTTGAGGGAGGATATTTCTGATTTTGATAATGTAGGGGTTTTAAATTCTGTTTTTGCTGGTTCTGGTATTCATTTTGAGTATGAGCATGGGGATGATTATAAGTTTCCTTCTGTGGCTGTCCGTTATGGGTATCTCACTGATAGGGGTAATGTGTGTGTGGTTTTGGGGGAAGGCTTTGTAGAAGATTGGGCAGATCCTTATAAGAAGTCTGAGGTGGTTACGGCATTAAAGTCTATATGGACTCATGAAGATACTCATAAACAGCAGGGTGTGGCTGAGCATGGTGTTGTGGATGACCCTAGTGTTGAGGGGTATGGTTCCAGTCCACAGGCGGTTGATGCTATGGCCCGTCAATCTGCTTCGGAGCTTTTGGATTTGTATTCTGCGGGGGATATTTTACAAAAACTTAAGGGTGGAAATGAGATTTTGAAGGAGTCTTCTACTGGATGGGAATTTTATAGTAACTTCGGTAACTCTGGTGATCCAAGGGATTTGAAGATATGGAAGCGGTTTATTAAACGCTTTTATGAATTTGTGATGGATTCTGGAAGTATAAATTCTTCAGCGCCATTGTTTTCTGCTGTTTCTGATAAATCTTTTGAAGGGTGGTTTATTAGTCCTGAGGGGAAGATTATTACTTTACAGCCTTCAACTTCCCATAATTCATATATTAAGACCCATCTTGATTTGTTTCCGTGGGTAGATGAGGATGACTCTGACAAGGTTTTATCTGTTTTGAAGCATGGGTGGATTAGAATAAGTTACTTTGGGATGTCTAATATAATTATTTCCTTGTTTAATGGGTCAGGGTTTGAGCAGAAATTGAAAAACTGGGCTTTTGATATGCTTTCTGATGGGTTTCCTGAGAGTGCTTTGTTGTCTGTTACTGATCTTTCAGATGGGATTGATTTCAAGATAACTTTGGCTATGCTGGCTTATAATGAGTCAGTAGGTTCCTCAGCACAAAAAAGTTATACAGACTTGTATTCTGGTTCTGGTGGTGTTATAACTAGTGCATTGGTTCCTGCTACGAAGGAGCGGTTGGAGGCGATTGAGCAGACGGATCCGGCGTTGTGGAAAAGGTTACATGTTCCAGTCGAGAATAATCCAGCTTTGTTTAAGCAGTATCAGTTTGTAAATAATAGTGGATCTTTGTTTGATTTTATCCTTAGGTTATTGAAGATTGAAGCTGGCGAGGATGGGGCTTCAGGTTTTCATGTTTGTTTTTCTGTTGATGGGGATGCTGGGCATCTTTTGGGTGTTCTTACTTACACTTTAAATAACGAAAAGGAGTCCCTGTCTAATATAAAGGTTTTTTCTTTTAAGGATGATTCTGGGAAGGATAATAATGAGGTTATCACACGTGATGCTATTAAACTTATTGAAAGGAGCTTGCCTTCGTATAATGTTAGTTGGATGTGTGATATAAATCATCCTAATCGAGGGGAGTATGATAGGTTTATTGAGAGGTATGGTCTTGAAGCTCAGGGAGATCCAGATAATTCTAATATACTCTTGTATTTTATTGGTAAAGGCTCATTGCCTCAAGATATGGGTGAGCGGGTCAAGGTTCACCCTTCATCACTTTCGGAGTCAACTAAACATCAATCTGGTTCTTCAGAAGGGGTTTCTAGTTCATTTGGGGTTCAAATGTATGGATATGGAACAAAAATTAGGGGGAATTCTTCTAAGATTTCGGAATCAGTTGGGGTGGGAAAAGAAAGAGAGTCTCAAATTCTATCAGGAAAACAAGGAGTTGGTTCCGTTGGGGGTGTTTCTTTTAGCTCTATTGTTTCTCCCTCTGTCGTTGTTTCTCCCTCTGTATCCATTGGTATGGTATCCTCTGAGTGCTATGAGCAGGGGACTTCAGATTTTCAAAGTACGGGTTCTCAAGATCAACTCATAACAAACAACGCTGAACTAATAGAATCTGCCACTGCTCAGGAACTTATTGATGGGAATAACAATCCTAACTTTTACCATCGAGCACAACATTTGGCGGCTACGAAAGCTCAAGGTGATTCAGAAATAATGAGAGCGTTCGCGAATACGCTAGAGTTGCGGACAAAGTCTGAGCATTTTGATTCCAATCAAACTTACTATCGGCAGTGGGTTCTTTTTAAGGATTTTAAGTCTATAGCGAAAGATAAAAAGATAAAGATCGAGGATGCTGTTGATTATTCACTTAATTTTGGAGATGTAACTGTCCGCTGCAACTGTAGATCTCAGGTTTATCACGGTTTTAGTTATATGGGAACTCAGTTAGGTTATTTGTATGGCTTACCGCGGGAGGGACGGTTTCCCAAGAGGAATAATCCTGATCTTCAGAATACTACTTGCAAGCACGTTCATATGGCGTTGCAGCATATTCTTAGTAACAAGGAAAAGATTATTAAGATGTTTGCGCAATACTATAAGCGGTTGGTTGAAACCCCTGAAGATACAATGATTGCTATCCCTGCTGAAGGCGCCGAGGAAGAGAAGGAAGTAAAAGAGGGTAATTTTGATGATGCTTTCAAGGAAGAGTTACCTGAAGATCAAAAACAAGAACCTGAGCCAGAAGTAATTTCGAAGCAGGAAGAGGGTACTGATACAGTTTACATTGATACGAAGATGGCTGAGGGTGAACTTCCTCCGGAGCGACAGGTAAAGTATGCTGGTGATGAGAATAAGGGTGAATCTGATGTAGCGGAAAACGTAGCTGATTCGGTTTCCGAGGATGAGGTTGATGATCTTGAGGATGAAATTGAGATGGCTGATACTGGCCCTCGGTCGAATGATGAGCGGTATGTGAATGAGTGGTCTTTTCAGCGGTTTAAGCGGCAAATGGATTATACACCCTTGTTATGTGCGGAGACTTGTGTTATAACTAGTGTTAAAGAACCTTTGGTAAAGCCTCCAGTGTATAAAGATACTGGGGGAGTTATTATTGGTAAGTTGAAGCCTGTAGCATTTACATGGTTTAAAGCTATGTCAGAGAAGCTTCTTCAGAGGTTTCCGGGTGGTAGTTTTAATTATGTGCAGAAAGATTTTGCCTGGAAAGTTTGCGATAAAGATGGGGAGTTGTTATTGTCTTTAGCTATGCGTGAATCTGATGGTGTTTTTATGTATCTTTATTATGATAAGAATAGGGTGCCATTTTCAGGTTTTGTGAAGCGTATGAGTTCATTATCAGAATTAATTGATAAGGTAGGTGTTTGATGACAGATGATGAAATGATGAAAGCAATTGAACAAGATTTAAGTAGGATGTCTCCTGAAGCTTTACATAATTTAGCTTCTTTCTTCGATATTTCTTTAGATGATTCTTTGAAAAATAAATCTGTTCAGGGTTCTGTTGGTTCAAATAATTTATTAGAGGTTGATGATGACTGAATGTAAGATTGTCTCTAATGATGAAATGAAAGCTCATATGAGAAAAATTCATCTCCCAGAACATTTAATCGAGGAGGTTTTTCAAAAAGAGGCTGAGTTAGCAAAATCTTTAGGAAAGCAATCTGTTCAAGGTTCTTTAGATATAAAAGATCAATCAAATAAAAAATAACTTCCATTTTCTGTTTTATATATAAGTGTGGGGTATGATGCGCTTATAAATTATGACTTCTTTCTCAAATTTCAAGATAAAGCTTTAGAGAAAGTAGGACAACCCTGTTCTGTCTGGGTTCCCAAACAACAGGTTACTCTTGGCTATGAGAATTTAGGTTCATGGGTTGAGCAGTGGACTGGTGTTAAGGATATTTCTAATTCTTTTACTATGTTTCAGGCTAACATTTGGATTGAGTTTAATATTAAACGTGGTGTTTATTATCATTTTAATTTGAATCCTGAAGATTCTGACAATCAACAATTGGTCATGGCATATCTACCCACTAATTCTCTGGTTCGGGAAGGGGCGTTCATAAGAACGGCTATTCCTGATGGTGTTAGTGTGTGGGGGGACTTAACTTTTGCAGTGGTTAGAACGGTCGATGAAGGACAATTCAAAACTCTAAGGCGTACCTATTTCCTTCGGCCTGTGGTTTCTGCTGAGTTGAATCAACTTCTTGCTATAAAGTGATGGTGTTATGAGTATTTATAGTATACTTGATACTTTGGTTTGGGTTCTTGGCAGTTGTATTGTGCTTCTGCTTGTATATTATATTTCTGTGGAGGTAGCTGATCGTATTAAAAAGAGAAGGGGTAAAAAGTGATGGATGGGAAGAATTTTGATACATATATAATGTTCAAAATATTTGATATTTTTCGTTCAAGGATGTTGCCTATTGTTAATGGTTATAGAAGGGATGAGAAAGATTCTGACATTTATAAACATGTTTTTTTAGCCCCTGAAAGTTATTCAAAGAAGCGGGCTTTTCAGGTTAAGGGTGCATTATCTCCTTTTGTGTGTCTTTGGGCTTCTTCACCGTTGAGTTATGTTAAAGAGTTTTATTCAAGGTCAGTTCTTCCTCAAGATTTTTTATATACTGTTGATGGTAAGGATAGGATAGATCGGGGTTTCCTGTATGACTATGAAAAGAGTTTTGAGCTATCCTCTAGTTCATACTTTGCGGATTTCCGTGGCTCGGTTATGCAGGATATTTTGGATCTCGATAGGATACGGTATTTTGATGTTAATGTTGATGAATTGCTTCCAGGGTATTCTTGTAAGGTTGAATTGATGTTGAATAATATGGTTCAAACAGAAAATGTAGATCAGGTTGGTAGTAATCGTTCTTTTGATTTAGGTGCAAAGTATCAGTTAAAAATAACACTTCCTGTTTTGTCTAAGCCTGAGTTATACATTGATAAAATAAAATTGTATTTGAATTCTGAGTTAATTTGGTTACGCGAGGTTGTGGATTTACCAGCGGCTTAGTTTTTATTTTCATGTTTTATATACAAGCGGAGGCTAGAAATGGCTTTTGTTATTAGAAATGTTGGTAAGCGTTCTGGTTCTGTGAAGATAAAAGATAAGTGGCAAATAATGCTCCCAGGGGAATCTTTTACACTTTCAGAGCCTCCAGTCTTTCATTCAAATGAAATTAAGGTTACAAAAATTTCTGATGTACCTGTCAAGAATAAAGGTAAGGGTACTGATGGAGATGGTAATACTCAAGAGGGGATTAAGGTAAATGGATAAGAAAAGTGGTGTTTATTATTACCTAACTGATAATTCGATTCGTGCTGGTGGGGCGTCTACTTTTGGGGGTCTGGTTCTAATGTGTACAGCCAGGGTTCCGGGGACGTTAACCTCAGTTTCTGCCTCTGATTATAAAAATAAACTTGGGTATGACGTTGATGGGAATAATAGTTATGCAGGTTTAGATATGATGCTTGCTACTGTAGCTAAACTTGAAGTGTTGCCTATGAATGTTGGAGCGAAGGTTGGTTATTGTACTTGGGATCAAAATGGGGTACGTAATAGTGGTGTATCCATGCAGTATGATTCTGTTGATGAAATTATTGAGGGTATCAGTTCTAGCTCTGGTGTTGGTGATGGTTATCTGTGGGTGGCACATAAGGACCCCGGTTATTGGGGTGATAGATATGTTGGGTTTAAAGTAGAGGATGCTAGCAATAAAGAGTACTCCTTGTGGTACTACTCAAAATCTAATGGTAAGTATACCTTACTTAGTACTTATTATTTTTCTATGGATTCAAAGGCTTCTGACTATTTTATCAATGTTGATTTTGGGGATCTCTCCATGGGGTGGAAAGGTGGTTCAGTTAAAGAGGCTGCCTTGACTGCGATAAAAATTAATTCTGGTGTGTCTTTTGTTGATGCAAATTTATATCCGTTAGGTTTAGGTTCTTTCGGTTCTTATGATTTGAATTTGAGTGATTCTGATTTGAGGGGAAGGTTGGCAGCTATAGATAAGTCGGCTGCGAATGTGGTTGTATTAAATGGGCTTACTGAATCTGTGGCATCTATTCAGACTATTGTTAGTTACTGTGCTAATCAAGATCGAACAGTTTTAATTGATGCTCCTATTATTACTACGGATGATAAAACTGTATTAAGTGCTAATGGAGTAATTGATTGGGTTAGTAATAATAACTTACTTATGGAAGGTGGACAGTATGCTGAGATTGCTTCTGTTCCTGATCAAACAACTTCAAGTTCTGGGAAAAAAATTTTAATCAGTCCCACCGCTAATCTTTTTAAGATTTATGCAAATATGTATGCTGCTTATGGTCATGTGAATTATCCTCCGGCTGGTATAACTTATGGTTCGATTACTGCATCTCATCTTATGGATTCTGATTTTTACTTGTATGGGGATGAATTAAAAACAGGTAGGGTAAATTACTTTACACGTACTTCTAGTGGGGTTTGTTTGTGGGAGCAACGGACTCTGTATCCGCTAGGTAATTCTGATTTATCTTATGCTAATACACCGTTTATTTTGAGGGATTTGAAATCTAGGCTTATTGATTTTATGTCTCAGTTTACATTTCGATACTCAACTCCTATTGACCTGCTTACTATTCGTTCTGGGCTGTCTTCTATTTTGGATTCTTTTGTGCAGAACATGTTCTTGGTTAACTATACGTTATATGTGCCTACCTATCAGGAGGCTCAAGCGTCAGGACATGAGTTGAATATAAGTATTGGTGTTAGTGTTATTAATGATGCTGAGGTTATTAATTTAATGGTTGGACTTCAGAATGCGGCTGATCTTGCTGCGGCTTAATGGGGGTTATGATGCGGTTTAGTGATTTTCTTTCGGTAAGTATGCCTTTATCTATATCAACAATGAAAACTAGTGTAGGTGAGCTCCAGCGGAATTACTTGTTTAAGTTGGTTGTTGAGAGTTATCCGGCTTCAATGAATGCTGCTTTTTCTACCTCTCCTATGGTTTCTCAGGCTGTTGATTTATACCTTACTAAGGGAATATGGCCAGAAAGGAAAACAAGTCAGATACAGTTAAAGTGGTCTGGGGAGTCTTTTTATCACTCTGGTGGGGATGAGTCAGCAAAAACAGGTCAGTTAACTTTTCGTGTTGATGAACAGATGAGAATCAAGGATTTTTGGGAGGCGGCGAAGGATTTAACTGGTAACTTGCAGAATCATGCTGCAGTTAACAAGCCTTTACAGACACTTGTGTTGGGTGTTTACATGATAAATGTAGGAAAGAATGTTGTTACTGACTATCGAAGATTGGTTGATGTGTTAGTGTACTCTGCTGAATCGTTTACTCTTGATAAGGAAGCAAATGAAATTTCTACTTTTGTAGTTGGCATTTCATGGGATCGTCAGGAACGTGATTCTTCTAAACGTGGTCAAATGATTTAAGGTGAGAGGATGAATGGCTTTAGGACTTCCAGGGCTCCATGTAGGGGGTCCTATATTTATAACTGGGGAACCTCTTAGACAGTATAATTTTCAGTTCAGGCTTACTAAACCTGCTTTTATTTTAAAGAATCGACCTGATTGGACAAATCTTCTTTTTTCTGATCTCTTTCTTTTGTACATCTCTGGTTTAGCAGAGAAGGTAAACTTGCCAACTGAAAAGTTTACATTGGGGCAGGTTCAGATGAGTGTTCTAAAGCTAACCTTCCCTCAAAGTTTTGATATTCCAAATTTTTCTGTTCAATATTTAGAGGACGAGTTGATGTCTGTTGCCAGGTTTCATATGATTTGGCAGAACAGTATTCGTGGCATAGGGTCTAATTCTGGTATTATTGATGAACGTGGAGGCCTTTCTTTTGATGAGTTAGGAAATGTGTGTTGTGGTGCTATTTACGCACCATCAAAGAAGCTTCCTAATCCATCAAGTGATATTAATGTCATGGGCATTTCCCCTGTATCCCCTGCTGTTGAGATTCCTTTGGGGGGTGAGATTTTTCCATATGTATTTCCTACTGATATTTCAAGGGAGGCGGGGGATAAGGCTGGTTCAGGAGTTTCAAAGACAACAGTAACGTATGCAAGAATTCCGGACGTAAGTAGTTTTACTAGCAGTAGTGCGAACTTTGATAAAGTGAAGACAACATATGTGGTGTGATGGGATTAGGAGGTTTTATGAAAACTAAGTTTCAGTTGGCGACGGGGCCTCTTTCATATTTGAAGGAGGTGAATATTGATTTGGAGCTGAAGGGTAAGCATTTTGATGATCTTACTGCGGCGGATACTAATACTTATGAACGGGCTGTTCTTTCTGTTCTAAAGGATTTGATGGATGAGGATCCTTTTCAGTTAACAATGAATGAGATGTATCACTTGTTCACTTTGGTTAAGGTAACTTCGTTAGGTTCGAAGCTTACTTTAAATATTAAGTGTCATCATGTCATTAACGATAAGGTTACTGGTTCTCAGAGGGAGTGTGGTGTTTTAACTCAGACTGATTACTCCCTTCTTGATTCTGATATTATTTATGCACCGGCTGACTATAAGATGCCTGAGATTGAGTTTGAGTATGGTGGAAGAAAACAGTTGTATTATGTTCGTCCACCTACCATGACTCAGGAATTAGATTTATTTGCTTATTTTCAAGAGCGGGGTGTGTCAAAAGAGGCACTAACTAATGATAAGTTGATGATGCTTGAGTATGCTAAGCATCGGATTCTTATTCATCTGGTTAATAAGGAAACAGGGGATAGGTTTTTTGATCGGAAACAAAGGGAATTTGCTTTAAAGGATATATCTAATAATTCGCTTCTCTTTATGAAGAAAGCTGGAGATTTTATGGAGGAGGTTGGTTCCTTTGGTATATCCAATAAACGAATGACTTTAAAGTGTAAGGAGTGTGGCGGAATATTAACTTTCCGCCTTCCCCTATCGGATGGATTATCTATGTAATGTTGGGGATGATTTGGAAAGTTTTCATAGGAATGCTGTTATTCCGTTGTGCTGGTTTGGTTTTGGTTCGGTAAGAGAGTTGCTTGAGTTGCCTATTACTTTATTGAATAGGTATGCGCGGGTTATGGAAGAGGAAGGTATGGTTGATCGGTACTGGTCATACAAAGATCCTTATAAACATGGTAAGGGGTAATTATGGCAGAACTTCCTATGACTGGTTTAGGTACTAAGTCTGTTCAAACTTCTGTTCCAGTACAACCCATTGTTCCTCAAAATATGGGGGAGCGGTCGCTTTCTACTCAGAAACCATCTGACGTTATGGATCCTGTTATTCACTCACTTTCTTATATCAATGATTCTATAGATACTGTGGCATCTGTAGTTGGGGATATTGAGCCCGTTACAGTTGGTGATTTAGAGAAACTGTTTCAGAAATATGTTGTAGGAAAGAAAGACTTTTCAGATGCAGTTGTTGACGGGCTCTCTAGACAAACTTCGCAGGTTAAAGAGAATTCTTTTCTTGTTAAAAATCAGGTTAAAGCAGATGAGGTATCACAAAAGACTGTGTCAAAGCAGAGTGATCCTTCCCATGGTTCTGGGCAATCTGGAGGTGGTAGGAAGGGGTTAGGTGGAGGATCAGGTTTTGGTGCTGCAGATGCTTATAAGTCAGCTCTAGGGGCTGCTCATGATTTAGCAACTAATCCTATGAAGTTGGTGGATAAGCTTGCAGAACTTCCCTTTAAAGGAATAGATAAAATAGCCGGTTTATTTAAAGGTGGTGGGAGTAGTGGAGGTTCTGGAGGAGGGAAAGGTAAGAAAACCAAGGAAGATTTTTTTGGTCCTGATGTAGGAAAAAATCTTAGTGAGGACTTATCTGTTTCAGTTGGTGAGGTTGTGGACAGGGATTTCCAGAAGGTGGATGACGGTTTTTCTGAAATTTTTTCAGAGGCACATTCTCTTATTCAATCAAATCAAGATTTGTTAGCTTCTGGTGGGTCTGCTGTGGGTCCTCTTGGAAATGCTGGTGATCCTTTTTATGTGATTGATATCTCTAAGGGTGGGGGTTCAAATACTGGTGGTGCAGGGTCTCTGGGAAAACCAGCAGGAAATGTAGAGAGTGTTCAGGATAAGGCAGCAAAATCAAGTATTAAAGCAGACAATGTGATGTTTGATACCTTTGATGATCCTGAAAAGTCTAAGTTTGGTAATTTTCTTGATAAAGAGATTGTTAGTGGTGGGGAGGGGAAGTCTAAGGGCCCGAAGGCCGAGGGTGGTTTTTTAGCGGTAATTATTGGACTAGTTCTAGCAGGTCTTCTTGCTTTTAAGGATGTAGTGACAGCTATTTTTGAAAAAGTGTTGATTCCTTTAGGACAGGTAGCGGTAGAATTTTTTAGGGCACTAAAAGATCCTTTGATTAAGTTTATAAATGCTTTTATTGATGTGGCGGTTGTATTTTTTAATATTGTGAAAGAAATTCTTATTGCTTTGAAGCCTTATTTAATTCAGATTGCGGTTGCTATTGCGGGCGTGATTTTAGAAGTTCTAAACATTGTTAAGAAAGTTCTTGTAGCATTGGAACCTTATATTATAAAAATTGCAGAGGTTATTGCAGGTATAATTCTAACTATTCTAGGGATAGTGCAAGATATTCTTGTCGCTATAAAACCGTATCTTATTAAAATCGCCGAGGTTATTTCAGGAATAATATTAGAGGTATTAAAAACTGTTAAGGATGTTATAGTTGCAATAAGGGAACCTGTGATACGTATGGCAAAAGCTATATCTGGTATTATTGCTACTGTTCTTGAAACTATTAGAGGTATTCTTGAAAAAATAAAGGATCCATTAATAAAGATTGTGGATATTGTAATGAAAACTTTGGTTCCTATTATGGAGGTTGTTGGTTCTGTAATTCAGTCAATTTTCACTGCAATTAAGCCTATAGTAGATGTGTTAGGAAAAGCTTTAGGTTTTGTTGGTAATGTTGTTGCAAATGGATTAGAGAAGGTTGGTAGTTTTGTTGGGGGTCTTGTTGATAAGGTGGTAAATGCTGTTAGTGAACCTGATCCTACCACTGATTCTTTGTTTAAGGCTATGACAAAAGATCTACAAATGCCTGATAAAGATATACCTCTTTTGCAAGGTATTTTTAAACATACCTTTGTTATTTCTGAAATCTTGGTTTCTCATTTTAAGGATGATGCCAAAGCTCTTTCAAAGAAAAAGGTTAATGATCTTGTTATTTCTTCTGAGGGGAGGGAGTTTCAGCCTACTAATGATGCTGTGTTTGCTATAAATAGTGGGGTTGTTTCTGTGGTACCTTCCAAGTCAGTTAATGAGTATACTGGAAACCCCTCTAGTAGTTACACTTCAAGTCAGGTGCAAAATAATTCACAGGGTGTTGTTAATAATAACTATGTTTCAAATTATGATTTGTCTGGTATGGGGCCTTATTCAGAGTTCTGTCCTGTTGGGGTTTGATTTCATGTTTTATATAATAACATGGCTTTAGATTTTTTACTGGGTGATTCTACTTCAATATTAACCCATGATCAGTATACTGCTGTCAATAATAACCAAGTTGAATTTCGTTGTAAAAATAAGGGTGATATGGTTATTAAGGCTGTTTTATCTGGGAGTTTTAATTTAACTGTTGTTTCACATTGGGATTCTGTGATAAAAGCTACTGGGCCTGTAGGTTCTCAGGTAGTGGAAATTTTTGATAATTTTGCACAAGGGTTGTATGGAAATACAATCCGTCAGCCTTGGTTTGGACGGAAGTTTTGGCAGGGTACTGATCCTTTAAAGTTTACGCTTCCTTTACAGTTTTTGTCTTTTACTAATGCAAAGGAAGAAGTTTTCAAGCCAATGGTGAAGTTGCTTTCTTTGGTATACCCTCGTTTGGACTCAAAGTCTAGTACTGCAACAACTTTTCAAAAATATTTTATTCCCGGCCCCACAATGTTTTATGTACCTGCTGATGGTCATGATGCTGATCTTGGAGATAGAGTAGAGATTTCCATGGGTAATTTTTTATCTTTTAAGGGTTGCTACATCACTCAGGTGGCTTTGAAGGTTGAGAATTCTTTTAGTTTGGAGGGGTATCCTCATAATGTTCATGCTGATGTTAGTTTCGAGACTATGGATGTTTCTTATGTCAACCCTGATGGTAGCTTTATGACTGGTGGTTTTAGAGATGCATCAATAACAATGGATGGGTGGTTGAATAAGTTAATTGGCACTGTTAAGAAGTTTACTTCGGAGGCAGGGAAAGCTTTAGCAGATGCTACTGGTATGTCTATTTAGCAAGGAGTGCATATGCTTTTAGGGACTACTCAACTTCCATATTCATTTTTTCGTCTTATGATAGATACTATGTCTATTGCTGATGAGGGGTATGCGTACCGTCCAGATAGACTGGTAAAGTCTTATTATGAGGAAAACTTTTTTATTGAAGCAATGTGTAATGAGGCTAGTAATTTATCACCAATTTCTATGGCTCCGGGGGAACATTATCTACTTCCAACTAGGTTATTTTTATCTCATTTTCTTGAGGCTGGCTGATGGAGATTGTTCTTAATGCCGATGCGGATCCTAATTTAATACAGAGGTGTACTCTTACTCAGGATTTTAGGGAAGTTCATTCAAAATGTTGGATATTGTGTCCCTTCCCGGCTCAAGCTGATTTTAAAGAGGGTTATGGTTTTGTCTATGGTGGCCAGGAATGGGAGGCGGTGTCATATAAGAGGGTTAATCGAGAGGGTGGTAGTTCTTTTCTTTCTATCTTAGGATATCCAAAGGGTATATGTTCTGTTATTAGTACAAAACAGAAAAATTTGTCTGATTTAGCAAGTTCTATAAGTACAAGGTTGGTAAAGGGTTCTACTAATTTTAATTTTGAATTTCCACTTCGTAATGTTGTTCTTGGCCCTCTGTTATATAAATATCGGTATGCTTCTCTGGAACAAAATGCGAATCATCCGGAACTGGCATGGTTTTTGTTTTATGATGAACGGGGTGTTTTGGGGTGTACTTATAGTGATTTAGCAAAGAGTTCTATCCTTGAATATAACATGGACTCAACTAGTTTTATGGGAGGTTCGTATAGTTTTGTAAGGGATTATCTGGTGGTTAGATATAATAGAGACCAGGTTCCTAGTAAGGTTCATTATAAGAATTGGATTGGAAGTTTAATTGGGGATAAGTTTGATGTGAAAAGTAATATTCCAGGGTTTATGGGGTTTAGGTATAAGATAACTGGTGGTGATGAGGTTTTGTTTAAGAAATATGATAAGTTGGTTTTGGTGAGGCAGAAGTTTGATTCTACTAAGCAACCTTTGCCATGGACATTGACTTTTGGTCAGTTGAATGTTTAGGAGGGTGTGGTGCCCGGTGTACTGTATGCAAGTGGGGATGTAAAAGGTGTTGAGGCCTCCGGGGTTTATCAGGGAATCATTAAAGAAGATATGGTTACCACTATACAACGGGTGAAGAAACCATTCATTGATGTTTTTATAGACAAAGTATTTTTCGAAGATGTTGATTATCCTCTTACGTATGTTCCAATGTTTAATATGGTTTTACCACTAAAGAAAGATCAAAAGGTTTGGGTTTATTTTAATCAGGATAATCATAGGTATCCAGTGCTTTGGAAATTGGATGATGACTTGGATGGGAACTATACAGATAAGAAATTTGATCTACCCTCTGGGTTTCCTTCGTCTGAACAAACTACGGAAGTGTTAAAGATTTCGGATAAAATGTGGTTTCTTTCTACTGATTCATATGGAGTTTTACATTGGGGTGATCAGTGTATTTTATTAAATAACGATAAGCTTCTTATTGGTAATGGAGTTGGTTTACTTGGTGGGATGGTGGATGAGATACTAGATGAATTGATAAAGCTTAAGACTTTTGGGACCCCAACAAGCCAGTCTATTAGTGTGGATCAAGTTACTAAGTTGATTGATATTCAGAATCGGTGGGGTAAGGTGTTTGGGAAAAAGGGGGTTTAACTATGGCTATTATTAGAGAACATGTGTATGGGAGTATTAGGGTTATGAATGATGCACTTAAGAATGCATCTAAGGAAAATGAAGCAAATCAAAAGTCTTTACTTGGTACTGATTCTGATGATTACTTTGCGGGGAAAATGGCAGATTGTGTTTTGAAAGCATTCACAGATTTTATCAATGGTCCAGAGACTTTTGCGTTATTGTCTGCTCTTGAGGCTATGAAAGATACCCCATATGCAGTATTAGCAACATCAATATCTGTGTGGTTACAGGTTTTACAGTTATCTGTACAGCCTTAGGTCGTCTGTTTCTTCTTTTTTCATTTTATATATCTTATATGGTTGAGTTTTCCGAGGATTTTTCAACAAGACTAACTGATACACCTGCTATAGCTCAGCGGGTTATGTATAGGCTTGTTGTGCGGCAGGGGGAAATTCCTTATTTTCCAGGTGGTTTGGCGGTTAGTGAGTTTGTTTATGGTAATGATCTATCTTCAAGTGTACGGAAAGTTCTTTCAGATTTTAATGTGGATGTGAATGTTTCAGGTGATCGGGTTTCTGTTGGTAATATAATTGTGACTGTTCCTGGAGGTTTTAATTGAGCATATTCCATGATAATTTTGAGGCTCTTTTTACTGCTGAAGAAAGAGACTCTGAAGTTTATAGGATTTTGGCTGCTATCGGGGTTAATGTTGAGAAAGCTATTTATGAAGAAATAAATGCAGAGATTCGGAAGTCTACTGAGGCTATGGCATTTACAGATCAAAAGTTACGTAGTTGGCTGGCATTCTTTCTTACGCCAGTTAGAAATGTTATATCTTCACGTGGCATAGGAACAATAAAAATAACAAAGAAAAATGGTACAGGTTCTATTCCAATTGATGCAGATAAGGCTGTCTTAGTGGGGAATAATGGTAAGTCTTATAGTTTACAAACTAGTTTGTTATTAAATGATGTTGGGGAGGAAAAGTCTTTTTCATTTATCCAAGGAACAAATGTTACTACTGATTCACAGCAGTATTCTGAGTTTTTGTCTTTCCCTGTTCAAGAAAATGCTATTGATCTATCGGATTTACAAGTTTTCTATGGGGATAGTAAAAAAGGGGGTGGTACACCTATTCCTTTGGCACCTCCATTTCTAGATATGCCCGGTTTGTTGTCTTATTTTAAGGATTTTGGTTCAAAAGAAGTGGGTGAAGTTTTTAATGAACTTTCTCTATTATGGAATTCAGTAAAAGGTGTTAGTGTACGTCCATTTGAGGGTTTTTTTCCTTTTGTTTATAATAATACTTTATATATTAAGATATTTTATCAGCCAGGCGGTTCAAGTACAGTCTCAGTTCCTGATAATAAAATGGTGTATGTTACTTATCGTTTGTCTGATGGGGCTGCTGGTAATCTAGGGGCGAATCAGTTACAGGGTTTTCAGGATGCCTTGGTTTGTTCTGGTAATAATGGCAGTGTTGAGTATGAGATTACTAATGAACCGGCTATGAGTGGATCGAATCTCCCATCGCATGCTGAGTTGGTTAATTTGCTACGGAGAAGGTTTTTTGCGTCCACCCATGTGTCTTCCATCCCCGAGTATACTGCATGGTTTCTTTCTCAGCCTGAAGTTGGGGATTGTCTTATTATGACGGATTTCTTACGGTGGAGGTTATCAAGAAGCACTACGTTTACAGGTTTTAATTTTTCAGGTGTGGTTGAGGTTTATCTTTTGGATAAGGATGGCGAATTGATTGATCCTAGTTCAGGTGGTGATGGGCATGATATGGTGTTTGGTGAGGGTGGCTTGGATCAAAGGCTGGCTACAGTTCGTGATGTAGCTTTTATGAATTATCTTGAGCCAACTGTTTACTGGCATTATTATATTATTCAGTATCGATCTGTGAATGATGAGGCAAGTTTCATTGTGGATACTGATACAGCGTTGTCAATGGTTTATAGTGTGGATTATGTTAAGAATAATAACTCATCCTTGTTTAATGATTTTGATGTAGAAAATTTAAGTCAGTTGATTAGGAAAACACAGAATCCTGTTGGGTTAAGAATAGTACCATATCATTATCATGAGGAACCATATCTATTAGGTGTTAATTCTGCTCAAGATTCTTCTAAACTGGCCTTTAGTCACTTCTTTGGAGAGAAGCCGGGTGGTTGGTATGAGTTTTGGGAATATAATTTTTCAACTGGTGAGTTTGGGAAGTATAATGCAGGTGGGGATTTTTCTACTGATGGTCCAAAGGCAATATTTAGAGAGTTTGTTGGTGTTGCAGGGGATTGTAGTATTTATCGGTATGTACAAAAACATAAGAGTTTAAATAATGATCAGGTTATTTGGGATTGGACTTCTCTTGATGGGGATAAAAGTACAGCGCTGGTAGGGTATAGGGATGCAGTGATATCTGGTTCAGGAGATTATTCTGGTGGTATCTATTTTTCAATGGGATCATATAGGCCATTGAATAGTGAATCTGATGTTAGTTTTAAGCCAGGTGTTATGAGGTGTTTTTGGTGTGTTGTGAATGAGGGCATGGTTCCTGTTGGAGGGGATGGGTCTAGTAATTTTGGGGTGAGAAAGCTTCCTACAAAGGGTTCTATGCCGTTGCCTGATGGAAGAACCTATTTTGATGATAAGGTTAGGTATGAAAAATATATCTGATATTGAGAAAAGAATTTTGAAGTATGTTGCAAGTAGTGTTCCTCAAAAACTTCCTATTATTTCTGAATATGTAGCCGCTTTTATTCAATCCTTGCTATCCTCAAGTATGATAACGGATGCCTTGGATGAATTAGATGCCACCTCTATTTGTTCATATAATTCTGATCATGGTCCTGAGTCTGCTATGAATTTTATTTTACGTGATTACTGTTCTGTGGTGGGTGTTGGTTTCAGATCCGATAGTGTGTTGGATTATAGGGAGCCCATTGTACGCTGCTTGGTTCGTAAAGATGAAAATTTTTATAGGTGGCTTGCTAATTATTGTTTTGGTGAAGGGGTTTTTGTTATATTTCCTGAAGGCGGGTATCTTAGTAAGGACGTTTATGCAACTGATACCAATGATTTATCAGGTAAAGTAGCAACAACTGATTCTGGTTTATACACTGATATGCAGGCAAGAAGTATCCCTGTTATTACAATTAATTTCTCTACAAAAACCGAAGAGGAGGCTTCTGTTTTTATAGGTGATTATCTTGATTTACTTTTGTTGGTTCTCCCTGCAAGGCTTCCGGTTGTTTTTACTTATAAAGACTCATAATTTCTAATTTTATATAAGTAATATGGATGATTTTGATGTAGTTTATCAGTTTAAGACTCCGCTCCAAAGTAAACTGTTGTCAAAGCAGTTATATGGGGCTGTTAGCAGTGGTTTGGTGGAGATTCCAGTTGTAACAGGTTATGATTCAAATCATGTTACTATTGAAAATATTTCTTTCTACTATGCTGGAAATTCTGTAGATGGTGATCCTGATTCTACAAAAAGAATTTTCCATGTTTCAAGTCAAAAACAACTGACTATCAATGGGCTTTCTAGTGTCTCTGGATCGGAGTTGTCTGTTGCTATCGGTTTTTCTTATGATTACTTAACTGATACTGAGGTTCAGAATCCAATTTTTAGGGCATTTTCACAAGGGGAGCTGAGTACTCCGTTTCAGGGTTTGATTTTATCCAGGTTACAATATGATTCTGTTTATGGTTGGAGGGGTACTAGTTTTGGGCTGGATTGGACGGAGAAACTTTATAGAGATAATGGTATACCGGCTGGTAATAGGTTAGCTCCTATGTCTATTGGTAAAGATTCGAATTTTGATAATAAGACTTTTGTTATTAGACGTGGTAATAAAAGAGTTAATTATATTAATGTTTTGGCGCGGAATTTTGGTACTGGTGAAATTGAGTTCATTAACTTGGATGTGTCTAAGGGTGTTCTTCTTACTAATCCGGTTGCTGGGAAATTTTATGCTGTTGGTTATCAAGCAACCTTTGATGATATTACTGATGTAAAGTTATCTGTGCTTAGTTCTGATGGAAGGGATTCTTTAAATGAGGCAATTCATGATGGTGTTAAGGTTGTAGGTGATGTTAATGTAGGGTGTGCTTTGGTTGGTGTTGTTCAGTGGGATAGCTTGGAGTCTAAGATAACTTATTTTGATACATGGTCTGTACCTACTAGTTCTGTTTTGTTTTCGAAGGATTTCTTTTCATTAAATGATGGTGGGGCATGGGAAATTGCAGAGAATTCAGTGAATACCAAACAGTTGGTAAGTAGAAGTGTTACAGGAGATATTATAGCTGATGATTCTATATCTAGAGGTATGTTCTCCTATAAGGCTATTGCAACAAATATCTCTATTGGTGTTGTAAAGGGAGGTGATTTAGATGGGCATGCTCAAGTTGATAATGATGGTAGTATTGTTCTTCCCATTGCTACAAGTTTTAGTAAAGGAGTTGTGAAGGGGACTTCTAGTGTGGATCCAGTTAATGATAAGGGAAGAATTTATGTTAATAGTTCTACAGGAGAAATGTCGGTGGTAGGTCTTGTGTCCGATGGTTCTAGGGAGTTTTTTTATTCACAAGGGGTTACTTCACAACCATTTATTGTTCCTCCAAATATAAAAGATAACACTATCTATGTTACTGCTTGTGCTGGTGGGGCAGGAGGATCTCCCGGTGCAGGTGGATCTAATGGGGGGAATTCTAGCTATTATTCTTCTGGTTGTAATTCAGGATGGCAGGGTGGAAGTGTCGGTTCTGGTGGGGGTGGGGGAACTGGTGGTGGGGCAGCATTGTCAGGTATTGGATATAAAGTAAGACAGCCTTTAGTTGTTTCTTCTGGTATGACACTTTTAATTTATGTAGGAGCTCCTGGAGTTTCAGGAGGTTCTGGTGGGATTACAAGAATTGTACCTTCATCGGGACCAGACTTGTTATCTTTAGTTGGGGGTGTGGTAGGTGGTGG
>Ga0123357_10000289_pt1 | contig 48144 bp, 48 predicted proteins | sample TergutEmb28metaG_FD_89873 | JGI IMG/M metagenome (GOLD analysis project Ga0123357, IMG submission 89873) | Embiratermes neotenicus P4 segment gut microbial communities from Petit-Saut dam, French Guiana - Emb289 P4 | ecosystem: Host-associated > Arthropoda: Insects > Digestive system > Gut ...
GGGAGCGTTGCTTGAGGCATAGCTGATTGTTTATTAAAAAACAGGGACATTCCTGTTTCCTCTGCAAAAATAATAATTTATTTTTATTCAACAGGATAGGGATACGAGGTCAGGAACTCTGAGCATTGTGTCAAGTATGGGAAGAGTAGAGGAGGAGTAGAGGAGGAGTACAGGAGGAGTAGAGGAAGAGTAAAACACAAAGAGTAAGGGGGACGGAAGGGTTGTATTTCAAAATGAAAGTATTTTTAGTGGATTTGGTTTCGTTTTGATTAATTTTTTGCAGGTGGTAGAGGAGTTGCCGGATGCTGCGGGATTGCGAGATTCTTCAAAATCGCTTTTGATTTTACAAAGTGTTTTGGAAGAAATGTCGCTGTTATCTATTGACAAATCAATGTCGCTTCCTTTGTGAAAATTGCCTTTGCACGATTTCCAGTCTACCTTGAATCTTCTTATTGCTACCTCATGACAGTTTTTTCTTTATAGATAACCAGCATAAAAAACAATTACGGCAAATAGTAAACCCGAAAATAATCGAAAACATTGATAACCGATTCATCCATAGTTATCGCAGGACTATAGCTAAAATTGTTATCATTGATAATATAGAATAACTTATGATTAATAAATGTAGCATATTTATTTCCTATTTTGCGAATAGTCAAAACAGTAAATTCGTTGGAGTCGAGAAAATCTTTTGCATTAAAGTCATACCCACTTTCTATCATTTCCCAATCATCTGTTTTTTTCCATAATGTAAATTCACTTTGATTATCGGAGGTAATCATATATTCATTGCTGGTTGCTCGATTAGGCAACCAGGTAAATATCTGCAATGGAAGATTCCGATATATAATCAAGCTTGTTTCCATTTCATAGTTCCTGCTTTCGTCTATTTCAATTGGAGAAGATGCAAAATACATATAACCGTCATCCTTAAGATATTTGATTGTCATTCTACCATCAGCAATACTAACGTCAACATTTGTGTCTATGCCAATTTGATATGGAAATTGTGAGTCATTATTATTAAATTCCTCAATAAAAAATGGTTCTCGGTCAGCATTTTTTACAGCATTGTAATTGAGCAAGCGTTCGTCATTATTGATAAATACCGTTTCAAGAAGGAAATCGGGATTTTCATCTAAATAATTATTATCATCACAACTTGAAAAAAAATTGTAAAGCAATAGAAGTAAAAAAAATAAATATTTCTCTGTTTTCATAATGCTGGATATATTAAAATTTTTTTTGAAGATGATTTTTCTGGTGAAAATGAAAACACTTTCATATACATAAAACGAAAAGTTATTCCTATTCTCAACCATTCGAAATTACGAATTTTATCAGGATTTAATGTGTGAGCATACTCAACAAATAAATTTAACGGAATATGATTGCCTAAATAGATATCGTAGCCGACTTTCCAATACCACGATGATAAATTTAATCGGTAATAACTACTGTTATCAAAACTCACCAAACTTGAGTTTTGATAACCGACTCCTACATAAGGACATAAATATTCTTGCACGCGTTTTAATCCAAAAATATAAAAAGGAGGGAAGGTAGATAATGAATAAGAGCCGCCAGGATATTTATATTTATTAATTTTAGCCGATTGAAAAGTAGGAATTTGATATGGGCTTGTTATTTTACCAAAGTCTTTCAATCGATTATCTATAGTGAGTAACAGTGGATATAAAACAATACGCATATCCAATCCGATACCTTGCATTGATATCCAACTTCCATTAGCAGCATTGGGAAAGTTTTGAAACTGATAAAAAGTAGATACCCCAAAATAACTTTTCTCCTTTCTCATATAGTGACGAAAATCATTTTGTGTATATTCTATTTTTTGTGATAAAGAATTAGTTTGCGCTTGTAAATTATCTGCATACAAGAACCACAGAACAAATATTAAGATATATTTTATATTTTTCATATTTTATAAAAGAATAGGTAATGAAATTGCGTACAAAGCACCAAGGAGAGCGACACCTCCTTTCACGATCTCAACGGCTTCCATATTACTATATTGCTTCAAATATGCCATATCTTTTAACAATAATTTTTTATCGCTATCATGTAAGATTTCGCTGTTTTTAACCATTTCTCTTGCCTGCTCATATTGGGCTAATCCTTTATCTTTGTTACCTTGTTCTTTTATTATAATGTCTTTCGATGCATTACTTGATGCTTTTGAATATATAAAATCAGTTCTTAAATTTTCTTTTTGTAACAAAGATAAACTTTTTTCTTTTTCTTCGTCGCTCTGTTCTTTTATTATAATTCCTTTAGTTGCCATGCATAATGCTTTTATGCGCACAAAATCAGGACCTAATAATACGCTGTCTTTTTTTAACAAAGTATCGGTTTGTAAAAAGAAATTAAATGCATTATTGTATGATTTTGTATAAAATTGGTTTAATCCGGACAAAAACAGAGTTTCTATTAATTCTTTTTGAGGCAGATTGAGGTTTTTCCTGTAATGCTCTTGTGCTTTTGCATAAAGGCTATCTGCTTCAGAAAAGCTTCCGTTTTGCATTTTGTACATGGCGCGATACAAGATTATTTTGGGCTCGTCAATTATTGTTCTGTCTTCTTTTTCCAACAGAAGAATCCTGTCCATACATTTTTTAACCATCCGTTCCTTGTTCTCACTATCATATATATCAGCAAGTTTTAACAATGTTGCACTTTGAGTTTTAGCTTCAAATTCGCCGATTTGGTTTAATTCGGTGTAAATGTCTAATGCTTTGTGGTAATTAGTTTTTGCAGGCTCATTTTTCTTTTTTTGTTCGTAAAAGTAATCGCCTAACAATGTATAGCTTATGGCAGCTTCTTTTTCTACTGCATAATTTTCATTTCGTAATATCTCGTTGTCATGTTCTTTTTTGATTTTCTTGTACAGTTTGATTGCTTCTTGATAATTTTTATAGTAATCTTCTTTTGGCGTTTTTATATATTGTTGAATTTTACCCAGTAGATTATAAGACTGAATTACGTTGTATGGGGATAAGAATGTTGATGCTAATTGATGGGCTTCTTTTGCATAACTTAAAGCTTCTTTCGTTAATTCAGGGTTAAATATTCTATTCTGAAATAAATATTCCGAGTATTCTAATAGAAGTTTAAATCTGTCGGCATATACACCCGTATATTTAAACATATCGTTATATGCTTCCTGTACTTTATTTGTTTCTCTTTCTGTTTTCCAAACGCTTAACCATAATGAGACAACAGCCTTTCCTCTTTCAATGTTACTTATTGCTTGGTCATATTCCGGCAAATATATTTTTGCACTATCAATATCTCCTTTTGCAAAGTATTCACGTGCTTTCCTAAAATTTTCATCTGCAAGATCAGGGTCAATACGAGCAAATTTTTTAGCTAGTTCTGTATAGTTGTCAACCTCTATTTTAACGCTATCTATAATAAATTGCTGTCGTGCTTTTGTCATTTCCTTTTCTTCAGCAAATAGTTTTTCTTGAGCTTTTAATATCTTATCTATATATGGCTTTGCAAGTTTTCGTACCATTTCTTCATATTTTTCCGGTGAACAAAGACTAACTTTGACAGAATCTTTTCGTCCTACTGTAATGTTAAAAAATTTAGTATCAACATAATGATATCCATCTACTTCCATAACAATATATTTTCTATACATTCCTTCTCTGGGTGGCGACACTTTAAGCCGTCCCTGTTTCCTGTCAAGTTCACCCGAAAACTCAATGCTGAAATAACCATTAGTATCGCTTGTCGTAGCGTTTTTATCTTCTTTTTCTATAATAGCTCCTTGTATTCCTATTCTTTTTGATGTGTTATCATTATAAGATAAAACAAGACCTTCAACTTTTACTTGAGCGAAAGCATTCAATGAAAAATAAAATAACAATACTATTACAATCAGTTTTTTATACATATTCATTTCTTTTTAATATCCAAAAATATAATAGAATCACTTAACGTCATATCTAATTTTTTATCGTAGTCACCATAACCCTCCTTCGTAATTATAAGTCGTTGAAATCGCTCTTGCTTTTCTGGAGGTAATGTAATGGTAAATTTTCCATCTTTGTCGGTAATACCTTCTATTTCTTTAATGTAAGCGATTGCACCTTCAATGTTTTTTCCATCTTTATCTTGTACTGTGCGAGTAATTTTGTCTATCCCTTTAAAATACATTTTTAAATAATGAATATGATTACTTTTTTGTATAGTAATTGTTGTATCCAATTCCATGAATTTAAATTGAGGTTGAGGTTGATAATATACTCTTACAGACTGGTTAAATGAAGCGGGTAGTGATTCCAATTTAAATTTTCCTTGATTTGTCTTAGTCAATTCTTGAGGGCCCTGACCTTCAATGTCAAAATGAATAATTCCATCTTTATCATAAATTTCTTGATTACTTGTTTCATTATTCCAATCAACAATTTTAATAATTGGCGTAAACGACGAATTATCAACTTTATCAATTATATAAGCGATTAAACTACCCACCACAAGCAATAATACAGTAAAAACAAAAATAAAAAAATATTTTGTTTGAATTTTCCGATTTGGAAATGGGCCAAATGAATGAATCCATTTCCTTATCTTACTTCTCCGTTGCGTTCTCATTTCTTCCCCACTGTCCTTGGACGACTCATAATCAGCAATTATTTTTAAGCAATCATCGCAACTTTGTATTCTGTCTTTGGTATTTTCTATCAAACATTCTTTAATAAGTTTTTGCCATGCTTCCGGCAGAAAATCAACAGGAGGGAGTATCCCTTGCTTAATTTGCTCCACCGCTTTCGTATCGGAAGACGACAAGGCGCCCAAGAATACCAGCGCAGTTATTCCAAAACTCCACAAGTCTGTATTATAGTCCGTATGATAACCTTCTTTTAATTGTTCCGGAGCAGCATAAAAAGGGGTTGCTATTTTTTCTGAAGGTTTATCTGAACTAACGTCTTTGCTGGCTTCAAAATCTGTAATTTTAGGGATATATTTTCCCTTGATTTCATCATGGAATATCAGTATATTCTCCGGCTTTAAATCGCGATGAGTAATGTTATTTGTGTGTAAAAAATGAATTCCATCCAATATCTCTTTTAAAATAGACAGCTTTTGTTCAATAGTGAGGGAAGGCGTTTGTTGATTGAATTTTAATAGATTCCCTTTTTCATAATATTCTAAAATAGCATAATCAAACTCAAACTCTCCTGTGGGGTATCGATAACATTTTTCATAGTAAGCAATATTATCATTTTGAGGTAATTTCAAAACTCGTTCTGTTTCTTCCTTCAAACTTATGGTTTTACCGGTAATATCTACTTTAGAAACTTTTATGGCAACATATCTGTGCAATTGACGGTCATAAGCTTTAAAAACATCACAGTGTGCACCCTGTCCTATAGGCCTTTTGCGTGAGTCATATTCGAACCTTTGTCTAAATTCTTCGTATGTCATGTCATTTCTTTTCGACATCTTCAACAGCAATTAAATAAGCAGAAAAGTTATCTTTACTTCTATTTTGACAGGTTTCTCTAATAATTTCACCCTTCCTTTTTAGACTAACATCAAGGTTAAATATTGAGCATAATTTTTCATCGTTTAATTGTTCTAATACTCCATCTGTGCAAAGAAAAAAATAATCCTCTTTTCCAATGTCTTGGGTTTCATGTATTTCAGCCTCATCTCTTTGTTCCTGATTTGGCTGCATTGCTTTAGTTATTAGATTTCTCTTAGGATGTGTTAATGCATTTTGAGGAGTGATCATACCCATTTTCACCAAATCATTTACAAAAGAATGGTCTTCCGATTGATATAAAATTTCCGTTTTATCTCTATATTTTCGTAAATGATAGATACGACTGTCGCCAATGTGAGCCATAAAAACTCCTTTTTCGTATAAATAAAGTAAAGCGAGGGTGGTTCCGGATCTGTTGTCAATCAGGCCCGAGTCACATATTTTATCCAGTTCATCATAAGCGGCATCAAGTGCTTGTTGGAAAATATTTTTATCAAAAAATTTTGTTTTCGACAAAAAAGAAGACAGGGATTTGCAAACGACGCTGCTCGCTATTTCTCCGCCTTCGTATCCTCCAAGGCCATCGCAAACAATAAATAATTGATCCTGTTTATTGGCTGTTTCCTGTTCAGGAAATATGGAATCTTCATTATTACTGCGTTTGCCGGTCTCACAAAATGAATAAGGTTGTTGAATCTCTATTTGCATATAATATGGTAATCAATTAATTTTTTATATAGCTATTTTTTCTTCTAATAACTTTTTATAGTTTCTTGAAACCGGCAGTGATTTACCATTGATTAGAGTTACTGTTCCCTCTCTCACTTCTGTATTATAGCTTCTCCTTTTTTTAATATTTATTATGTATGAATCATGAATACGAACAATGTAATCCTCATCGTTTAATAAGTTCTCAAAATATTTTAAATTTTCGGTTGCCCAAAAGTACTCTTCTCTTTCACTTTTTGTCATATACATAACATAGTTTTCGTTAGTCTCTACATACAATTTAGCATAGTTCCCATCCGCTTTTATATACAATATATCCTTACAAGCCACCGCCACATAAACTTTTTTACCATTTTGAGTTATCGGAACAGATATTATTCCGTCAACCGATTTTGGAATTTTTTCTGTCGGTTTTTCAGGTTCTACTGTCGAAATTTCTAATTCCAAGAAAGTATTTTTCCCAACGTTTATGATATCTCCATTATGTAACAAGAATTCTTCATTTTTACTTAAATTTTTTTTCTTTTTGCCTGATACTATCTGCGTACCATTCAAAGAATAATCTCGTAACATATATTTAAAAGTCTTATCTTTATTTTGACTTACTGTAATGAAAAAATGTTGACGACTAATATTCTCGTCATCACCTTTAATCTCGATTGTACTTGGTTTTTCTTTTGAAGGTCTTCCAATAATGTTTTCGCCTAATTCCAATTCATAGGAATTGATGTAGTCTTTATTATTTTTCCTGACATGGAGTGTTCCTATTGTTTCCATATTATTTGTACTAAAGAATTTAACAAATTGTAACTTAATGTTTATTTACTGTAAAATTAATTATTTTTGTTATACTTCATGTGTTTTGTTTATCGTATTCCATATTTTACTATAATGGCATCTTGAGTTGTGAATAAATAGAAACCATCTTTATTAAGTTTATCTTCCCTTTCTTTTTTATCTTCATCCGTCATTTTTTGAGTAGCGCTTCCAACCGCAATAACGCCGTCTGATACTGCTACTACAGATTTATAATCAGCACTAGGATAGGAAGAGCTTAATAAACTTATACCTTCACCTTCGTCGTATCTATGTATAATCATTCCGTTTTCGTCTTTGTATAGGTACTTCGATAATACAGAACCCCCTACCGCAAATATTTCATCAAATACTTCAACAGGACACTTTTCACAAGGTATTATGGTATCAGATATTTGTGTTATACCAGAAAAACCATCAAATTGTATCGGTCCCTCCCGTTTCGTGTTCTTGTACCATTTCACATCACCGTTGTTGTCATATTTTACTATGTCAACATTTCCAACAGCAATAATACCATCAGGTACTGCCATTACGGAATTATAGTAATCGCCTCTTCTTTCAACGTAATCATCTGTCCATACTACATTGCCGTCGTTATCAAATTTTACTACAATAGCATCATAGTTACTTTTATCTTCTCTATATACTAAGTCATTGTATCTAACCCCCTTTTTATCAGGTTTATTTCCTCTGTCTGAACTTCCAACCGCAATAATGCCGTCAGGTACTGCTGTTACAGAATTAAACTTATATGCACCATAAGAACACTTCTCATCGTTGGCAAAATTCTTTTTCCATACTACATTGCCATCATTGTCATATTTTACGATAATGGCATTTTGTCCTGCGAATGTTACTCCTTGCCAATCTCCAGTGCCATTACTACCCCTTGAATCACCTACTGCTACAATACCATCAGATACTACCGTTACAGCATAATAATTCTCAACACCAAAATCCGAGCCAAAACGCTTTTTCCATATAATATTACCGTTATTGTCAAATTTTACAATTATGGCATTACAGTTATAAACGTGTTTTGATTTATCATTAACTTTTTCCCAATCGCCAGTGTCAGATCCACGCCAAGAAGAACCTACAGCAACAACTCCATTAGATACAGCCGTTACAGAATTGAAATAATCATTATCATCTCCGCCAAAACTCTTTTTCCACAATAAGTTTCCGTTGTTGTTATATTTTACCACAATAGCATCGCAACCTCCTTTCCCTTTAATGTCTGTCCAATCGCCATTACCGAAAGATTTTTCTTCGGCGTACCCTACAGCAACAACTCCATCAGATACAACTGTTACAGAATTGAAATAATCATTACCGCTTCCGCCAAAACTCTTTTTCCACACAGTGTCATTTTGAGCAAATTGAGCAAAGCCGTTCATACTAAATGCCAACAAGAAGATTAGCATGATTTCAAAATGAAAATATTTAGGATTCATATTTTTTATTTAATTATGTTCATTACTAAATTTAGAATGTCATAAGGTACTAATATCACAACTGCAAATTTATATATTTTTAATTATATTTTACTTTTGCCCTTAAAATTATTTGATAAGTTGAATTGTGAAGTTAAAATAAGAATACAAAATACTGTGCTGGTAAGTTAATCTGCACTTGTTATGACAGGCCCAACTTGTCCATATTTAAGTATATATTGTTTTTCTTTTTCTAATTCTGTTATAAAGTTACTATATTCATTTTTGCGAAAATAAATATTTACAATTGCTGCTGTATGTCCAATTATTTTTCCTGCTTCCGGCAGACTTACAAAAACTTTATACCAGGGATCCTCTGTAATCAATCTCAATGGAGGATCGAGTACGGCTGCGCCTTCGAATATTTTAAAACAAGCATTCATCTTATCCGCGAGCGGATTATCAATCGGAGTACCCTGTTTACCTATACTATTAACTATAATCTCTTTCTCCTGTTTCATTATTTCTCCACCAATTAGATTTGCAGTGTATTTATTTAAACTGGAAAATCCAGGTATACTAACATCGCCGGAAACTATTTTAATGTGTTTTATTTCCAGATTTATACCATTATCAAGTATTTCTCCGGTATTATACTGTATTTCCTTATTTAGCGCCTCTTGTAAATCCTCATACATTTTAATTGTGTTATCTATGACTTGCAATCGTTTTTTTACATTTTGCGGAAGATTTTCCAATTCTTTTCTGTAATTATCCAAAATTGCAGTGTAAATATTTGTTTCTCCTGTGAAGTTTTTTGCATACATGACATAACTTGATAAGTTGGGGTTATTCTTTTTTGCCTGTTCAAAATTCGGATTGTATTCAAACCGTTCACAAAGCGCGTTAAACTTTTCATCTGACATTGCAGAAAGATTACTAACATAAGTGTTACCATTAATTCTTTCAGATTCTGTTTTTGTCCGAAATATGCCTTTTGCTAATTCTTTATTATCTTCAGCCATTTTGATGGCTGGGCAATTTTCTTGAGAAAATGCTGTAACATTTGAAATTAAACCTATTATTAAGAAATATATTGTTTTCATATTCTTTTTGTTTTTTGGAATTTTGCAGGTGTTTTTACAACACCTGCAAAATCCTGTTAATTATTTATTTTTTAATGCACTACCAGCTTTTGTTTCTCTAGCTGTATTATCTTTACACTGGCTATCGCATTTAGGTGCAGGAGTAGCAGGCGTTGCAGGTTTAGCTGCCGGTGCCGGAGCAGGAGATGGTTGAGGTGCAGGTGTTGCAGGCTTAGCCGCCTGAGCAGGAGCTGGTTGTGTAGTACGGTTACTGCATACACTTCCTCCATCTGATGAGGGCATACATATTTTTCCACTTACGCTCCCATTTGAATTTTTTGTTATTGACATGGAACCTTTCCCATCACCACTAGTGGTAGTTGTTGTTTGCCCTATCGCTGTGAAAGATATAAATCCCGCAGCAAAAATCAAAAATAACATTTTTTTTGTTTTCATTTTACCTTTTAGTTTATAGCTTCCGCTTCAATTGGAAGCCAATATTATTAATTCCCTGTTCTGAAACGGCTTCGCAGGTCTTGCCCGTTTTTTAAGAAGTTTTCTGCTCTTCTTTGTACTTCAATTTTCTTTCGGATTTAATGCAACTATTTTGATGTACTGTAAATTGTTGCTTCACTTTTCTACTCCTTTCTTAATATCCGATTATTTATGAATTATTTTTTATTTATGATTGATTATGATACTGTTTTGTGACGTCATCTATAAAATTTTTATCTAAAAAAATGCAGTCAGGCTGAAAAATAATAAAAGTAGTTTTATTCGAGATAGCCGCTATTCGGTATCGTCATCGTCCCACTCGATGCTGTCGTCCCATTCAGTGGCACCAGTGGTTTCGGCGTTCCATGATAATTTTCATTAGGAATATTATCTCTGTCTCTCTTCGGATATGCAGGTATCGTCGAAATCGGCATCGGATAAGTATATTCCATCGTTTTAGATATTGAAATGTTATTGTCCACTTTGGGAATAGTATATTCCTTTTTCTTTGGATATAGTCATGGTTTGTCTTCTTCAATATAAAAACCTCCTTCATTGCGTCTACTTAAGCATTCGGAACAAATAAAGTTTCCGTTGCTCGTTGTACTCGAACAAGCTAAATCCTTACACACTCTTCTTGCCTCGAAATTTTTTCCACATATTATACATCGAAAATGTTCATATCCCTTACAATCAGGAGTAGAAATATGTCCGGAACATTTTGGACATAATATTTTATGATTTTGTTGGAGACCATTGGAACTGCATTTTTCGTTTACCTTTGACTCTTGCATATAAAATGTTGCTCCACAATTCACACAAGTATAGCAGATTCTTTTTGAAGATTCTTTTTTATCGACCAAATCAGATGTTATGGACTGGGCTTTCATTCCAATCAAAAACATTGTTAATAAGACTAAACTTATAACTATTTTTTTCATTTTTGTTATCCATGCCCTTGGAGTTTATATCGGCTTATGGCACGCCAAATTAATTTATATATTGTTATTTTTGTTCTTTTGTTAAGCAAGGCGATAATGATTTTACCTACCCGCCTACTTGTATTGAAAGAAGATTAACGAATGATTGTCATTAAATACCCCGCTACAAAAATTTATAGCGGGGAGTTTCTTAATGATCATCTTCCGCTTTATTATCATCTTCCGCCGCCACCTCCGCCTCCGAGACCACTACCAGCTGATTTCGCAGAATTATCTACATTAGGTGTAGTTTTTTCAACTGGTTTCGTTTCTGTTACAGTTGTCGAAGCAGTTTTTTGTGCACCTGTTCCTCCAACACTTAGACCAAGAGACGAAGAGGCTGTTGTTGTTTTTGTTACTGTTCCATCACCATTGTTTTTAGTACATGTTGTAGCCGTAGCACTACCAACATTGGCTTGTTTAATGCCCAAATTAATTGTGGCTGTAGTACATTTCTCAGAAGTTACAGTTTTCTGACTTTGTGCGCTTGCGAAAGATATGCTTCCTGTTAAAATCATTGCAAATAAAATAAACCTTTTCATTTTTTTATACGTTTAACCTATACCACGTGAGGTTTTTAATTTAATACTTTTTTGATCTGTTATTTTGTACTTCAAGTATTTTTCGGACAACAAAACGACTTACTTGATATACTGTAGATTGTCGCTTTGCCTTTTACTCCTTCCTCATTTCCGATCATTTATTAAATTACTCATTTCTTTTTATTTAGTTTCTCTATAAAGCATCCGTAATGTTGGGCGGATGCTTCACTTAATTAAAAATATGGACCTCCGTCTTTTTTCCCACAACTTGGATTCGCTGTTGATGGTGTACATTTTGAATCATTCTTTGAGCTGCTGGAACTCGAGTTACCGGATTTTGAACTATTGGAGCTTGAGCCACCAGACGATGAAGATGTCGTTGTAGTTGTTCCTCCTTTTGGAGAATCATCAGCTCTCACTCCAATTGCTAACATTGTTAACAATGCTAAACTTAAAAATATTTTTCTCATTTCTTTATGCGCTTGCCTTTACAACGCCAGGTTTTTAATTTGTACTAATAATGAAAGTTAATATCCGAATATTTGTTAATTATTTCTATTTATGATTTGACTTGTGATACTGTTTTGTGACACCGTTTAGAAAAATTATTAGCTCTTGAACATTTCTATAAACTCATCTTTTAATATCCGAAATCTTTCAACCCTTTTTTTACAATTGTTGCACTGAGATAAGTGAAACTGGAATTTATTTTCATCTTCTTTATTCATTTTATAAATTACATATTTTATAATATCTGTATCTGTATATTTACATTTATCCATCGTTCATCTTATTTCCTCAATTTATCCCCTTTTTATCATCCTTGTTTTGTGCAAAGCAACCCCCACTCATAAAACCTAAACCTAAACCTAAACATAAAACTAATAATTTTGTTTTCATTGAACTTACTCATGCCCTTGAGATTTATTATAGCGTCTGGCGCGCTGTTGAATTAATAATTTTTATTTTTATTGATAATTGATTATTCCTCTTATTATGTGACATAATGCTTTTGAAAATTTTGTTTATGCCATGATTTTTTTGCATCTGCGATCATTCTCATAAAATGTTCTTTTAAAAATTGTTGTGCTCTGTGTTTATCTTGCCGAACTTTATCATATATGCGTTTTCTTTCTTGCGGTGACATCTCCTCAAGATTTCCGTATATTGTTTCTGCGATTTCTTGATAAGAAAGTCCTTCAAGTTCGTATAATTTCAATACTTTAACTTTTTTTTCTTCTCCTTCAATTAGCTTTTGATAGAGAGGATGTGTTGGATTGCAGAATATTTCTAAAAAAGCATTGGCGATTTCAGTTGGATTGGTAGTGTCGATTTCGCGAAGGACAATATTTTCACTATAACTATAATTGTCTTCTTCAATGTAGCCATCATTATCAGGTAGGATAAACTCATCGTAAAGTGAAATGTTTTTTCTTTCTCTAAACAACTCTTTTTGTTTATTATTGGCAATAGAAAAAATATAGCTTCTTAAATTCGATACCGTTTCGAACTCGAGTGGTTCATTTTTGTTTAATTTTTCTAAAATAATATGATAAACTTCCGACGATAAATATTCCGATTCATCTTTGGTAGAGCCTATACTCCACGAATTTTTTCTTATTACTGTATAGGAAATATTTGAAATTATTTTTATAAATCCTTTCCAAAATTTAGACTGGCATGATGACAACTTGTTTACAAAGGTTTGCATGTCTAAGGGAAATAAAGTAGAGAGATATTCCGTGATATAAAGTGGTGTTTGATATTGAGCCGCATTATTATACACAGTATCAAAATAGGTATCGAATAGCAAGTTATACAATTTATATTCGATAGGATTGCCTTGAGCAAGCAATTTATCGGGCAGTAATGATTTGAAAGTTTGTCGAAAAGAGGGATTACTTTTTTGCCATTTCGCCCACTCGCCAAATTCCTTTGTCAAGTAGAATTTTGTTAAAAGTTGCTCTTTCCATTGTTCAAAACTTCTTTCATCTTTCAGAGGTTCCTCAATAGATTCATTCAAATTAGAGGCAAGTTTCTCAGCTTCCTCTTTAATATTACGAAAAAAGCCTAAGGAGGATAGATTATAACGTTCGGCTTCCTGTGTCAAGATTTCCATGACCATTTGGATTTTTTGAGATTGTGATGTTGTTTCCATAATTACACTACTTTATGTATAAATAATTCTATTGCAAACATAAAAATAAAATAAACATCTCTTGGAAAGAATGTACAGAAGGAATTTTAGCATTTAAGATTATCCATTATAATTTGCTGAAAATGAAATGGCTCGGCTCTTATTCGAAGAGTGTACAAAAGGAATTTTTAAGGGTAACCCGCCAAAGAGGAAGATTCTATAATTGATTATTACGCACATTTGGATTGTTCTCTTGATTGCTTATTTTTTGCATAATCTTTGTTTTTTTGCGGACATTTTTATTCTTCCAGCAAAGGTGTTTTCGGGTTCTTTATGAACAGTAATGGTCAAGTTTTTCAGGTTTTGCAAAAATCCCTATACCTCAATTCTTAGCCTCGTATTTTTTGCAAAAAACATGGTTACGTAAGGAATTGGCTTCGGGCTTACATCGTTATGCGCTGGAAGGACACAATAAAAAGAAATTAGTATTCAGGAACATAGAAAAGTTCATACTGTAATGGTGGTCGAATACGATTTTATTTCACCCCGTACGGAGAACAATGCGGGGCGATTGTTCTCAAAATTATTGTATTAATAGTATGGACTTTCCAACGCGTCTGATATGTTCTATTAATTCTTTTAGAAAAGATAAAATAATAGCTATTATTCCCGCGCAATTCGCCGCTTCCATTCTCCGGGCGTTATTCCGTATTCTTTTTTGAACGCAGCATGGAAGGTGCCGTAATTTTGAAAGCCGACATTTTCGGAAACAGTGAGTAAATTCAACTCTTCGGAATGGGTGTTGCGCATGATTCCCATCGCTTTTTCTACCCGGTATCGGTTGAGATAGTCCCTGAAATTCAATTGATACGAATGTTTGATTGCTCGGGATAAATAGGTTCGATTAGTTGCCAGTTCGCGGCTCAAGTCATCAATCGATAATTCGGAATTGGTATATAATTGCTTCGTTTCCATCACCTGCGACAGTTTCTTTTTTAAGGAAGCGGCTATTTCCTCCAGCGGGGTTTTCTTAAAGAAAGTCCTCACAACGCGGCCATACGCCGGAATATATTCTGCAATAAACGGATCATTCATATTCTGTTTGCGCAACAGAGCCGCTTTTTTGATGTTTTTACTTATTCGCCGTAGCATCCATTGGACACAAAAGTACATCCCCATCTCCCGTAAAATACGAAATTCCCCTTTTATAATGGGAAAGGAAAACAGCAAGATACGCCATTCTTTAAACGCTTCGATTAGATAAAATCGTAATTTTTCCATGTTCTTTTGTTTTGATTCTTTTATATTGCGGGCAAAGATAGTTATTTTTTGGAAAAAAAAAGAAAAAGAGTTGGGAAAAAATTTTCAGGAGTTCGTACAAAATTAAAAGACAAAATAACTATAGGAAGGCAAAGTAATTTTTTTATTCCGATAATTATTACCGTTACTATATTTTATTTTGTTGTTATTCTTGTTGTTTGTCCTATTTGGGGGCATATAGGGTGTTTTGTCATTTTTGCTGTTACCTATTCTTTTTCACCTATAATCTTTCTAACCTTATGTTGTTATTTGCTTTTGTTTTCTCTGAAAAATATTTACCTTTGTATTGTAATTCTGTATTCAATGAAAAAAGAAGTAGGTAAATGGTTTATGGATATAGCTAAATATGTAGCTACTGCTGTGTTAATTTCCTCTTTTTTGGGAAGTTTTAACCAAAAATGGGCTGTGTACATAGTTGGGGCTACCATTGTAGCAGTTGGATTTTCTTTAGGATTGTTTTTTATCAAAGAAAAAAAATAAAAATTATGGAAGCTATTATCGCGGGTTTGGTTTTTTGTGCTTTTGCATTGGGGATTTTTGTTTTTGCACATACTAAAGCAGGAAAAGAATTTTTTGAAGATTAAAGATTAATTTCAATTTCAAAAATGGAATTGATTTATTTTTTCATAGGATTAGGCGTATTAACTCTAATTGTTGGCATTTGGGGTTATTTAGACTACCGGAGAAGTATTAAAAACAAATCTACAAAAGCATAGGCTCAATGGAAGCTATTATTGCAGGTTTGGCTTTTTGTGCATTTGGATTGGGGATTTTTATTTTTGCTCATACTAAAGCGGGAAAAGAATTTTTGAAAGACTAATTGCCGTTTTAAGCTAATACGTTGTCTATACAGCGTTATTTTATGTTGATTGGTATTCTTACCTCAAATTCATTTATAGAAAAAGGACGAGATACAATCTCCCATTATTCATAGTACATTCACCGTGAATGTCCTATATTTACGCCAATCATTGATTAACATAAGGAAGCTGAGACGTTTTTGGAAAAAAGGGGTTACATGATGTAACCCTTTTTTATGTTCTTTTCTTCTTACGAAATTCACAATTTGCAGATTTTGTGAATTTCGTAGCTAATTCGTGAGGCTTGCGATGTAGCTTTGTCGAACAATTGAGGGGCATAGCTCTTCGATGAAGCGGCAAGATAAGATTCGCATGGGCGCCAACCGAAACCTTGACTTGCACTTCGCTCGAAAAACGACGTTCCTCGAAATAAAACAACAATTTTTATAAACAATTTAATTTTTTTTATTAGTATGTCGAAAGTAAAAGATAATCTGGTTACAACCGGATTGAGTGGAAAGTTGGGAAAACAAATTGTTTTCCGTCAGTGGTGCAAGAGTACTTTTTTAGCCAAAGCGCCAGTAGTTAGTCAAAGTTCCGTAGTGAGCGAACTTGCGAAAGAGCACAGACTTCTCTTTAAGGAAGCGGCCGTTTACGCCAAAAAAGCGATGAACGATCCGGCATTGAAACAAGCCTATAAAAGTAAATGCAAGGCGCGTCAAAATGCGTATGCAAGAGCTGTGGAGGACTTCTTTGACAGTCCGGTGATTGGAGAAATCGACCTGTCGAAATATACGGGCGAGCCGGAAAGCTTTATCCGTATCTATGCGACCGACGGTTGTCGTGTGGGCAAGGTTCGGGTACGGATTGAAAATGAACAAGGCGAAGAGGTAGAAACCGGATTGGCCGACAAGGAAGGAACAACCGATTGGTGGAAGTTTATTGCCACAGCGCCAACACTTCTTGCTAATGGTGGAAAAGTGATTGTGACCGCTTACGATTTGCCGGGAAACGAAGCGACGAAGGAAGCGGGTATTTGATCGATGGTAGAAATGAACCCCCAACGCTGTCCTGCGGTTGGGGGTTCATTTTTTGCTATATTCCAATACTAAAAACTTATCGGCCGATAATAAGAAAAGGAAATAAGCGTTAATTGAAATATCATTGGAACGTACTAAGAAAAAATAAAAATATCCATAAAAGCGAAACGTATGATAATTACACTTGACGACGTAAAGGAAGCAAAAAAAAGAATAAGCAAATATGCAGTCAAAACTCCACTATGGAGAGTTTCCCAATTAGATGAAATTCTATGCTGTAAAGTCTGGTTGAAACCGGAGAGTTTGCAACTGACGGGGTCTTTCAAATTGCGCGGAGCGCTTAATAAATTACTTTCTTTAACCGATGAGCAGAAAGTGCGGGGCGTGGTATGCGCTTCCAGCGGCAACCATGGCCAGGCAGTGGCTTATGCTGCTAAATTGCTGGGTATTCACGCTAAAGTAGTGATGCCTACGAATTCTAATCCGGTTAAATTGGAAGGCGTACATAAATATGGCGCAGAAATTATCTTGCACGGTACTAAGTCCAGTGAAAGAGAAGCCAGAATGAGTGAAATTGTAGCGCAGGAAAACAGGGTGGCTGTTCATCCATTTGACGACAATCAGGTCAAAGCCGGACAGGGAACGCTGTTTTTGGAAATATGGGAAGATAATCCTGCCGTTAACTGTATAGTTGTGCCGGTTGGCGGCGGCGGTTTGATTTCCGGAATAGCAACGGCCGCTAAAGCGGTTAATCCCGACATTAGAATAGCGGGCGTTGAGCCGGCGGGAGCGCCAAGATACAGTTTAAGCCGGAAGGCAAAAAAGCCCGTGTCGCTTGATAAAGTAGATACAATTGCCGACGGCACGAGAACCGACAAAGCAAATCCTAACAATTTTCAGATTATTGAAAAGTATGTGGATGATTTAGTCACGGTGGATGATGAACAAATTAAACAGGCAATGAAACTGATTTTATCGCAAGCCAAACTGTTTGTGGAACCTTCAAGCGCCGCAGTGGTAGCAGCTGCCCTGTTTAAAAAGATTCCCTGTACGGTTAACGACGATGTTTGTTTTGTGCTTAGCGGAGGCAATGGCGATTTAAACTTATTGGCGTCCATTATTAAAGAAGGATGATATTCTGCAATAAACGGATCATTCATATTTTGTTTGCGCAACAGTTCCACTTTATTGATGTTTTTATTTATTTGCCGCAGCATCCATTGGACACAAAAGTACATCCCCATCTCCCGTAAAATACGAAATTCCCCTTTTATAATGGGAAAGGAAAACAGCAAGATACGCCATTCTTTAAACGCTTCGATTAAATAAAATCGTAATTTTTCCATGTTCTTTTGTTTTGATTGTATTTTATTGCGGGCAAAGATAGTTATTTTTTGGAAAAAAGAGAAAAAATAGATTAAGAAAAATTGTTATTAATGAAACACAACAAGAGTTTCAAACAGGCATAAATTTAGAGTGATAAGTAGGTGAATGTTTTTAAGAGGTAGAATAAAGGCTTTGTGTGTTTATCTTTTCCTCATGAACGTTATGCTAATCATTGGTTAACATAATAGGGCAGAGGCGTTATTGGAAGAAAGAGGCTGTCTAAAAAGAACGCTGATAACGCAGATAGCGTGGATTTTCACAGATGGTAAAATAAATACAGCCCTTTTTTATGTTCTTTTCTTCTTACGAAATTCACAATTTGCAGATTTTGTGAATTTCGTAGCTAATTCGTGAGGCTTGCGATGTAGCTTTGTCGAACAATTGAGGGGCATAGCTCTTTCGATGAAGCGGCAAGATAAGATTCGCATGGGCGCCAACCGAAACCTTGACTTGTTCTTCGCTCGAAAAACGACGTTCCTCGAAATGAAACAACAATTTTTATAAATAATTTAATTTTTTTTAGTATGTCGAAAGTAAAAACCTGAGTTCGGGATAAGAAGTTTTTTAATGTATTGATATTCAATCTGCAATTTCGCCATAGGCGATTCATATCCATAGAATATGATGATTCAAGCCAACCGATTTTGTAGGACATACACCATGAATGTCCTACGACAATATAAAATTGTATCGCATCCGTTTTCTATTGCTATGTATCGCCTACGGCGAATTTACAAAAAAACGAATGGAATGTTCTTGTAGATTTTGTTAAACTGTCAAGCAGAAAAAGTTAGAGTTTTTTTGATTTGAGGCGTACTTCCGGTTCCTCCCCATACTCAGCATTGTTCTCTATGATAGCCGAATAAGTATTTTAATAGTTTTATGATTTGAAAAATGAATTGTTAAAAAAGTGTTAAATATTCGAACTTGGTATAAGGTTGGTATAAGGTTGGTATGAGGATGGTATAAAGTTGTGAAAAGTATGTATAAGTTTTAGTAAGAAATGTTAAACATGATAGTTAAATATACGCCGGTTTGCAGGAGGTCAGAAGCTGAAACGGCACGCACTAAACGAGTACTCCAAAAATTTTTATCCCGAACTCAGGTTTCAAGGGGCCGTCGCATCGCCTGTCGTAGCAAGCATAGCCATCAATCGTAGCAGTTTTACGAACGATTCAACGCCGGCAACTTCCCGTAAGCTGCCTATTAATCCTTTCACCTGTTGCATGACCGCATCCCGGGAGACTTGAAAGTTTAAATTGTGAAAATATTTTATTCGTTTTTCTACTCTTCTGCTGCTCCGTGTTCACTTACAATAGCATCCGGAAAATACTCGTGCATATCTTCAAATACTTGATTGCCATAAGTTCCTCTTCGTTTGAAATTTGGGCTTGTTGCCAACGTTAAAAAAGCATTGCGGGCAAGAGCATCATCAGGATGGTTTGCTATGTATTTCAATGTGATATTGGCACATTTCATTCTCATGGCATTGTATTCTTCCTGCGGAACAGGCGCCATTGGTCCGGGCGCAAAATAACACCATTGCACTAAACAACGCCGCATAGCAAATGCTTGATATATTTGGGGAAAGTACTCCTCTTTGTCCAATAATATCCTCAACTTGTATATGGATGTGGAGTCCGCCTTGTTTATATCGCCAAGCATTTGAGGCTGTTTTTTCATCCGTTCAGTATATTCATCTTCTGACGTAATCAATGAAGGTATATTTTTGGTTACAAATGTATTTAACGCGGTACCGAAATCATCTTCTGCTTTATCCATTTCTTTCAGTGCGTCAAATACTTCCGCATCTTTCGCATTGCTACCGGCTATTGCGGCCTTATGCAACGACAGACACATTTTTTGAATATACTTCACCGTAGCCGTATTCTGTTCGCTATTGGAAGCAGTATCTATCTGTATTTCCAAATAATCGGCATTTACTAAAACTTGACAGGCAATTTTCGAATATTGTTTGCTTTGTTGCTTTTTAAGGTCGAATGCTTGTTCAAACAATTGCTTTCCTTCTTTTGTATCCAACTTTCCACCTGCTTCTCTATATACTTCTTCCATTTTTGAACGATCGACAGGTTGGGAATTATTATAACCGATAATTTTTGTTTTTGTTAAGCTCCTCTTTATTCAAGAAGTCTTGATAAGACTGATAAGGGGTATTTTCCATGTTAATGAAAATTTTAAGTGGGTGTATAATCGTTTAACAGGTTCAATGCTTTCCACATGAGCCACTACTGTAATCATTTAGTATCCTTGATTTTCATGTTTTTACTTTTTATCGCGTACATTAGGAATAATATTCCATTCGGCGTGTTACCCTATTTAATTTCTCCAATTTTCGGAATAATGTGAATTACAAAACGTTGATTCCTATTCTCATTTTCTTTGATTCGAAATGGACTGTCCTGACCGCTGCCTGAAATGATGATTTCACAATGATTGTCATTGAAAGAAATTCTTTCACTGTTCCAGTATTTAACTAATGCCAAGGCACGCTCATAACTCAATTCATAATTATATTGATAGTTATCTTTGCTTGATTGACCTTCAATAATCAACAAATATTTTACTTCCGGATTATTTGTAACGGCATCCTGAACAAATTTTTTTATCGAACGGCCCGCTTCACATAATTTATCCTTGTCTTGTTTTGAAATATCATTCATGTCGGAGCTATTTGACTTAAACGAGCTATTTATATTTTTCAATGTGTATCGCTTAAAATCGGCATCGTATTGAAAATAGTTTTTATCAATATTTTTAACGGACTCGTCTATTTCTTTTATTTTATCCAATTGCGCTTGTGTGGCTTTACGGTCTTTATCAATATCAGTCATTTTGTTATGTAACAAAACTATAACCAGTACAAAAAGTACGAGCATCACAAAAAATAAACTGGTCATTAAATCGGAATAACTTGTCCAAAAAAATGTTTCTTTTTTATTTTTATTCATATTCAATTATTTGAAACTAATTATTTTTCCTGAATGTTATCATTTATTTTTGAGAGAAATATAACATAATACCACCTAATGCGTAATATACCACGTCAACGATATCAGCAGTCATTCTATGCAAAAGATATGGACAAATCAGTTCGTACAAAACTGAAAATATACAAAAGAAAAATGCAATTTCAGAAAATCTGATTTTTGTACTATCTCGTACATTAAATATAATTTGTATGTTAACAAATAACGGTACGCAAACAATTAAAGCAAGAAAATCGCCCAAATGATTTCTTATATATGTTGTTTTATAATCATTTGAATAATTTTTCAAAAAATAATGCCCCGAATACAGGATCATTCCAATAAACATTTGATATAGTGCAACATATTTTGTTTTCATCCTTATTTTACAACGAGGCTATGATGATGTATATCAATATGAAGACAATCACAATAGTAACCAAAAAACCTACACCTACACCTTTCCAAACGTCGCCACTTGATTTTTTTTCAGGTTGTATATCCTTTTCAGGGATATTTGGTTTGTGGTAACCATAAGGAGTTTCCTCTTCAGGGGGATGTTGTTTATCGATTGCAGGGTTTTCATCAACAGTCACTTCTTTGACTGGCACTGTTTCTTTTTCATTTTGCGTTTGTGCATCTGCCAATGCTTTTTTCAACACTTGAATTGTTTCTTTCGCATCACTTAGCTCAGTATGGAGCGCGTCCATTTTATCCATTTCTGCATTTTCAACAAGGCGTGTACCACAGTACATACACACATTCGCACTGCTCGGATTTTCCTTTTCACATTGGGGACATTCTTTTGCCATAATGATTATATAATTTTTATTACTATTATCTCAAATGTATGCTGACTAAGCAACTATCTATTAGTGTATCCATTTCCCATTCACCCTCCCAAATCTTGCCATCGGAATAAGTCATTGTTCCTTCTCCATTCCTGTATCCATCAACAAAATGGCCATCATAAATTTTTTCACCTTCATAAATAGCGCTTCCGTATCCATTCGGTAATCCATTTTTCAGAGTACCCGAGTAATTGAATCGAGCGCCGTCTTTTCTGTCCACATCGATATGCCTGACTTCTACTCTTATTACTCGAGGGTCGTTGATGCTTACCTGCTTTTGCAAAGAATCTAATTTGTTCTTGTACGTATGTAAAGAAATCTCTTTTTCTTTTAAAATCCTCTCATCATTTTCAAAATAGTTCTCATAATTCGAATATTGATAAAAGAAGCTAATAGCAATAATGAACAAAGCAACAATTATCAAACATAAAAACCAAATTATCCAGTTCTTTTTCTTTATTTTTTTTACGCTTTCTTTTTTTACAGTCGCTGATTTCAATCTTGTTATTTCATTCTTATTGTCTGATAGTATCTTATTGTTTGAATTCAACGCTTCTATTAAAGCTTCATTTTCTTGATACAATTTTTCTATTTTTCCAGTTGCATTATCGAACGCGATTTGTACTGTCTTCAGTTCCTCGCCTTTTTGCGCGATTTGCGCAGTCGCTGCTTTGAGTTTTTCCGAACTGCCTTCGTCGATATGCTTATGCGCTAAATCCAACGACTTATTGAGTCGTTTAATTTCTTTTTCGGCTTCAAGTAATTTAGTCCATTCGGTAGCGTTTTCGTTTTCTACTTGCGGCGTACCACAGTACGAACAATACGTTGCATTGCTCGGAATTTCTTTTTCACATGCGGAATTTATACAATTTTTTGCCATGGCCTTTGTCCTTAAATTTCAACCTGCAATTACTGCTGTGTGATTGTTTGCATAAAAATCTTCAAGTACATTTTGGGCATTTACATTCAGCGGCAAAAAACTTACTATGCCGACTAATACTAATTTTGTTTTCATATATTGAAAAATAATTATTAACTTCTTACAAACCAAGATATAATCCACAAAACAAAAAGGACGACCACTATTGCGCCAATGATGGTAAGAAAATTCCAACCGCCGGGGTCGGTACCTCTAAATGCTCCCGGGACATTGTTTCCTTTGTATTGTGGTTGGCGGGGTTGTTGGTATATGCCATTTCCTCCATTACCACCTGAATAGGTAGAATTATATTGATTTCCATTGCTATTGCCATTAGAAGTGTTAGAACTTTGCGATCTCTGCCCTCTTCCTCCTACGTTTCTACCATCATTTACAAAATTTATATTATTCGCCATCTGTCTTAGCTGATTGTACGTTTCATTGCATAACGTAATTTCATTATAAGCATTATTAACTTCTGCAATAATTCCGCTAACAAGAATATTACTGATTCTGATATTGTTCAGCAAGATTGTATTGCCTTCATTGATATTGTAATTATCGCCCTCACGATTTGTCAGTATTTGTGCTATTGGTTGAGATATGTAATTCGTATGAATAGAGTTATCAACCGCGAGATTCACTGATGTATTATTTATAGCGGCATTTACCGTATGGATAGCAATTTCATTAATAGTTTGATTCAGTTCTTGTTGATTGGTCGTTTTGATATTTTGCACTGTAAGGTTATTTGTTTGTCTCTGATCGTATGTGTTGTTATTATTGATAATAGTAATATTTTTCGTTTCATAAACGACTTGTGTCGGAGGATTATTTACTCTACTATATGGTAGTCTTCTTCTGTTTCGGCAAGAGGAAAACAGGACGCTTATCATCAATAGGATGGAGATAACCAATAATGTGTTAGTAAATTTATACATTTCATTTTTATTTTTGCGTTTAACTTATTCAAATGTTATTTCGTTACGGTTATAGTCTATCGATATTTTGCCGAATTTTGCCAATGCAGACTGACCTAACAATAAGGGAGCGTCCATATTATCTACGATCGACGCCTGAATATTGGTTAGTTTCCTGTTCCCTATTTCTACCTCTCGAAGTATAACAATCGTACCCTCGTGGGTACTGCCATCGGCGATTTGATATTGTTGTGTGCCAATCAAATCATCATTACTCAATTTCCCTTGTTTATAAAGGAATAGAGCTTCAGTCTGCGACATGGTGATATCCGAAGCGCCGGTATCGAAAATAAATTGCATTTCCGTACCGTTAATTTTGCAGGGGACAAAATATACTCCGTTATTATTATCCATCTTAACAACGGTTTTTCCCCTGTGTGGCGAAGACACTTCTTCGGTTTGCGGGGACTGTCTTGTACGGGTTCTTATTCGACCACGACCACAATGGGTGAATAGCAAGACTATAATTGTGAATAAGACAATATAAATTATGGGGTTTCTCATAAATTGTTTAACTCGTTTTTAAAGATTTTTTGTTTTTCAAACAGGATAATACAAAAATAGTAATCCAGAATCCGGAACCCCAAAAGAATAATGGTAATAAATATTTCAATAATTTGATAAATGGGTCTTGAAAATCTAATCGATCGAACCCATGAATACCACCTGCTTGCGCAATATCCAAAAATATTTGAGACTCATTTGTTGGCTTTTGTCCGATGAATTTAAAAAATACTTTTCCTGAGGTGATAGGTATAGGGATGGTATCTAATCCAATTTCTTTTCCATTCATCGATAAAAATAATTGCTGTCCTTCTTTCAAACTGTTTTTATTTTCTAAACGAATAGTGTACTTTTTGTCTAAAGGGAAATACAGATCAGGTGAACATATTCCGTTTGGGTCTTTATAAAGAAGAATATCGGGTAGATATTTTACTCTAAGGTTTCTCTCGTTGTATTCTTCTAAATTGAATTGATAACTTTCTAATTTGTATGTGTTTTTATATTGAGGTCTACTACTTTTTTCTTCGAGAATATAGTTCTGTTGTTTACTGTTTATTGTATGAGGTATAACAAAATTTTGTTGTACGACATCCTGCGTATCTAAGTTTTCTTGATACTTTATTATTGATTGTAAATCTATATAAGCTTCATTTTCGCTTTGATAGGTTTTGTCATGAATGAAATCGCTATATACATATAAGGAATATTTCGGAAAATTGTTGATATGTAATTTATTTGGTATTAACGTGCAAAGAGTACGATAGACTTTATTGAAATCGGTAGTAGTTGTATTATTATCTATATATGTCATTGAATTTAATTCTATAATTGCAGCCCTAATATATGACTCTGTTAAAAGAAATGGTTGTTGCTGTTTTGTAGAAACCGGAAGTGGGACAAAATCATCATCGATCGTATAAATTGAAAATGTACCTTTTGTGTCTTTTAAACTTAATAAATCAGCACATAATCTTATTCTGCAAAAATCTCTATACGAATCGGTCTTACCTTTTTTTACATCGGAGTAGATTTTTTGTACATCTGCAAAATAACATTCATAGGCAGCTCTAAGTGTAGATGCGTTTGGTTGGTTTGTGAATATATCCGTTTTTGCATAAGCCGTTTTATCAAAAATAAAGATTACATTAAACTCAGCTTCCTTTTCATCTTTTAACGATTGTTCCAAATCAATTTTCATAGGTATATCAAAAAGAGTATCTACTCCAAATTTATCGGTAAAAACTCTGAACGGGATAAACCAAAGAATGATTGAAACGAATGTAAGAAATATATTCAAAGGGTTCTTCCAATCAGTTAATTTCCATTTCCGTAAATAAAAAGCAAATCCACCTAAAATAATTCCCAAAAAAGAACTTAATACTAATCGCCATTTGCCTCCTAAATTTATTTTTGCAAATATCAACAATCCAAAGATTAATCCTGAAATTATTAAAAGAAGAATGGTTATTAACAATCTATACTTTGTTTTATCTTCTATTTTATTCATATTACAAGTTTTATAACAATAAAAACAACAATTATCATCAATAAAATGGATAAAATTATTAAAGGTATTTTAATATTATCCGTTTCTTCCGATTCATCTTTTTTCCCTTTTTCCTTATTTTTTATCTCCTCTTTATATTTTTCAAGTTCTTGACTTGCTATTTTTAACTCTAATTCCAGATCATTATTTTTTATTTTTTGTTTCGATATTTCTTTTTTAAGCTCACTCTGCGTTCTTATTAACTCACTTATTTTTTCGGGATGCTCTTTGTTCTTTTTACTTCCGATAACTCTTTGTCTATTATTCTTTACTTTCAAAGAAACATCAACCCCACAGTACATACAATATTTTGCAGCGCTTGGAATTTGTTCTTGACATTGTGGGCAAAACTGTGACATATTTCTGTTGCGCTATATTCTAAAAATGTAAATTACCCCGTTATAAATACTACTCCAATTGCCAATGATCAACGCCAATATTACCCAGCCGCCGGTAATTGACCTTGCCCAAATAAGCGCCTTTTGCCAAACAGGTATTCGCGGCTTGTTGAAAACAGAAACAGCTGTATTTTTTGATTCTGCCAATACTTGAATGGAATCCACCAATTGGTCGAGTTTGCTGTTTTGTGTCAGTATTGCCTGTTCAAACCGGGAAATACTGTCTTTTATTGGAGCTAAATTTTGCAACTCGCCAACTATCGTATTGATTTCTTCCGTTTTTTGCTGCAACAAATCTTGCTGCTTGATTGTAGATTTTTGTAATTCGAGAAATTGAGCGTCTGCATTTTCTTTCAGCTTTTCCAATGCCTGTTTCAAATAATCATCGACTTTCCCGACAGCCAAACTGATTGCTTGTTTGCGTTGTTCTATCTCATTCACTTCTGATTTGAAAAATGCACCCATTTCTTCAATGGCTCGTGTACGGCTTTCCTGCAAGTCGAGTTTGTCGTTCAAGGCGCGAACATTGGTAAGGTATTCGTTGGTACTGTTCAGGTATTTCGCTAATGTCTCAATTTCTTTTGTACTGCCTTTTAAGGCATTATAAAGATTAATATTTTGTAACGAAATGTCCTTGTCGGCAATTTGTTTCACTGCCTCAAAAAGTTGCATTTGCAAAACGTACGACTTGTTTACTTCGGCAAGGGTGGCCCCTAATTCTTTTGTATTGCTTGAAAAGGTGTCGTTGAAAGCCGCAAGATTGTGGCTCATGCGCTCCAGTGTATCGGCAACATTGTTTGAAAGCACCGGCAACAATTTTGCCTGAATCCAGGAGAGAAAAAGGTGTTTATCGCTTTCTACAGTCGATTTTGCAGCCTTGAATTCATTTGATCCTACAGTCGTGAGTATAATGCCCAAAATACTGGAAATCATCGCTAAAGCTACCCCTCCAAGCAAAGCCTCAACGCCGGCTGCACCCGAACCATTACCCGCATTGAGCAAATTGCCAATACCACCGCTCAACCATAAGTAGAGAATGCCAACCAAGATACCCGCCATTGTACCGACCAAACCCAAATAAAGCGGAACTGGTATTTGCGTGTTAATTTCTTCTTCCTTAGCGTCGCAGTTTCTATCCACAATATCTTTCATTAGATGAAAGTCGTTGACAGACTTATTATTTTTCAGATAGGCATTGATAGAGTCGACAATGGTTGTGAGCGTTGAATTATCATGATTGACGGAAATACCGGTTGCATTTCCTAATTTCTCAATTAAATCTTTTTCTGCCTGCTCTCGGAGAAAAAAAGGGGTGACCATGTTTTCAGTAGAGAGTTTAATACTATGGTATGCTTTCACATCGATTTCAGCCCCAATGAGCATCTTTTCAATCTCGTCATCTTTAGACGATTTGATTTTTTCGACCAATACTTCCCTGCTGAATTTGTATTCATCGCTCTTTGCAGGAAAAATCCACAGAAAATTTTCAATTTTCCTACGGGTATCGGTGAAAGTATTCCATTGAATATAAACGATAACGGCAATGATTACTATGACAATAACGTAGTGCATATTATTCTATAACAACATTTAATTTTTTTGTTATTTTCCATCTGCCGTCCGGCTGCTTCTGAGCTTCGCCTTTTTGCTCAATATGTACGTGTTGAGCGTTTTTCAGCACTTGTTTTTCGCAGCCCTCTAAAAAATAGGGATTGGCAATAACACGCGATTCGGCAGAGCCAAATATCGTGAAAATGGCCGTTTGTGCGTATTGCGGATGCAGCTCGAAAACGGTATCTTCATTTGATTCTTTGCTTACGCGATGAAAAAAACCATCAAAAATGCTGTCGGCATAAAGCACGAAATTGTAATCTGGTGACTGTGGTTTCGAAACGTCTTTTTTTGTATCTTGTTCATTTGTGTTCGTTCGAATGGGAGCTGCTTTTACGATTTCTTTGGGTGGAATTTTCTCTTCAATCATTTTTCTGATTTTGGGAAATTTCAATGCACTGTTTATCCAAAGGAAGCAGATTTGTTCATTTTCCATGATGTAATTACTGAATGTAGCAAAGTTATTTTCATCTTTCAATATCCACTTGAAGACAGTCCTGCAAGTTTGTTCATTAATTTTTATTGTCTTTTCCTCTTGAGGCTTTGGTTCCGTGATTTTCGGCGCTTCCTCCTTTGGCTTTTTGAATGATTTTAGCCAACGGATCAATTCCCCGATTTGCTTTCTGAATTTATAAGCAAAGAATGCCAGCACTATAATAACAAGCCCCCCTAATAATTTGATAAAAAAGGATCTATCAAAGGGGAGGCTTTCCTTATCAACGGTAAAAGTTACAAGATCGGACGTCTTCTTATCAACAGTGACCTTTATTTTTACTTCTCCTACTTTCTTAAATGTTATTGTGCATTTTGCGCTATCTGCATTCAATATTTCAACAGCGTCTGTATTGTTTGAGCTCCATTTTATTTTTTTACAAGCAGAACCGTTAGGGTCGAGTGTAAAACCAAGGAAACAGGTATCATTTATTTTAAATTTTGTTTTATTATTTTGGGTGTTTATTGTAACATTTTGTAATGTGTTTATTCCTTGAACGTTTGGTGTAGCATCCTGTCTTGTTCCTGTTTTTATTTTATTATTATAATCTAAAGAATTTGTTATTTCTATTTTTAAAGATGGATTTATTGCACTAGAGAAAATCATACTTACGTATTCATCACCTTTTTTAATGAGAAGACTTTTTATCAACTCATCATCATTTTGTTTTGTTACATCAATATGATTTCTATTTTCCTTGTATGCTTTCGCTACTCTAAGGCATGCTGTTTGCTTAATTAATTCATTTAAATCATTATAATTTAGATGGCCATTTATTTTGCAGGAGTCTAATACTGATACGATGGTAAAAACCCTGCTCTCTCTATTAAGATATAATTGTTTGATATATGCACTCGCATATACACAATTGCAATAATCCACCAAGTTATCGTAAGTATCTTTATCAATATTCTGTGCGAGGCCAACCGTTCCGCACAGAATAATTAACAGTATCGCCGCTACCGGTTTTCTTATCATCGTTTCGTATTTAACTGATTTGTACTTCAGGCACGATTGTTAATTTCCATTTGCCATCGCTTTCTTTTACGGCTTTGCCCTCGCGCAGCAAGGTTACCGTTGTATTACCCAGCACATATTTTTCGCAACCCACTAAAAATGCAGGGTTGGCAATGACGCGGCGATATGAAGGCTCGTGTATGCGTACGGTTGCACTCGTGCCGTTGGGGCTATCCAATTTCAATTCGAAAATGGGATCGTCATCTATTTTTTCGCTTACATGATTGAATTTGCCCTCAAAAATGGAATCGGCATAGAGCAATTGGGGTTGTGGCGGCGGTGAAGGTATATAGGATGGTTGTTCGGGTGGCGTTTGTAACCGGTCTTTCGTTTTCTGCATTTGTTGATCTTTAGCGATTTCATCTCGAAATGCCTGATTTTCCTCCTGCAATCCTTTATTTTCATTTTTCAATCTTTTGTTTTCGTATGAAAGGGAATCTACATTTTTTTTCAATTCTACATTTTCTTTTCTCCATCCTTCTTCTTCATTTGTGGTGTCCTTAATCTCCCTTTGCCGTATTTTTTTTTGTTTTTTGGGATCTATCTTTTCAAGAATAAAAAGGGTAATAAATACAAGCGCAAGTACGGCAAAAACGCAAATGAGAATGAAAGAGTTGTTTTTATTTGTTTCCAGATTTACAATTTGAGTATTACAATTTGTAATAGTCGTATTTAATTTTATAATCGAATCGTTTAAATTATGGATGGTTATGCTATCGACAAAAGCTTGATTAGGATTTACTTTTACGATGCAAGAATCGGATATGGTTAGATTATCAATGACGGATACAATTATCGTATCTCCCCCTACAGTGTTGGGAGATATTTTATACTCAGTATTCGTTTTTTTAGTTAACATTACAATTACATTGTTGTGTTTTGATTTCCAGTTCAAATTTTTATTCGAAGCAGCCTTAAGTAATATACTATTCCCATTCATTGTTAAGGAAATATTATGATTATCAAGTTTTATGCTATCTTTACTTTGGGAAGGAATTGTCTTTGTTGTTGAAGGATTAGGACTCTTCGAAACAGTATCATTAACCCCGCTTACAGTAATACTACAAGTACCGGTGTGATTTCCATCTTTGGTCTTTGCTGTTATTGTATCTTCCCCATTCTTCACTGGATATACCACCCATTGATTGTTTACTTCTTTAATTGTATTTCCATTTTTGGAAGACAATGTTATATCTGCTGTCACTTCTTTTGGAACAATTGTTATAGTTAGTTTCGCTGAATCATTTTTTTGTAGACTATTAATATCTGAGCTTAGTACTATGGAGGTTATAGAATCTGATTCAGTGCCAGCTTTTGTACTATTATTAGCAAACAGCCCTATATTCCACAGTGTCGTTACCGAGAGGATTAAAATTATTTTTCTCATCTTATTAAAATAGGATTATAAAGCAAATAGGGTTTCAAACCCTATTTGCTTTTGTTATACAATAAATTACATTTCACTTATTTTTAATGCCAAATCGTGTAGCACGCCTATCAACGGATAAAAGAAGAGTGTTTCTTCTACTTTGGTATCGTCCTTTACTTCATTGCGCTTTTGTTTTAGCCCATGGAACATGGAAACACTCAACAACTGTTCGTCCAAACAGATTTGCTTTACCCGATCGTAAATGGCAGGATCGGCGCCTAATTTGTTAAATAAAAAGTCGTTGTTATTTTTGTGCAGATCAAATAAAAACTCAAAGAAACGGGTTACCGACTGCACAACTCCCTGTTCCACTTCGGGGGTAATATCAGCATACGTAAGCTTTTTATCTGAAAACGTATCTAAATCATTTCCAATTAGAATTGTTTTGATATTGTCTATGGTTTCATACTCTTGTGGCACAGCGCTTATGATACCGCCTTTGCAGGTTGCTATTTTGGGATTCTTTTCCAGAATAACATCCATTCGTCCTTTGGTATCGCCATATACGTTATCAAAAACAAGTTTTGCAAAACGTTCGATCATATCATTTTCATCCGATAAAACACTCAGCGTGCGGGATCCGTTACCACTGAAAGTTAATGTCTTCGGTTTCATCAATCCTTTTGTTTTCATTGATTTGGCTATGAAATAGAAAATGGAAGCGTAAAATACGATAAACACATATCGCAGCCGGTCATTGCCCGAAAGCTGTTGCAAGAAATTGAGTGCCCCATTGTTCTTTACCTTATCGCCGACAAGCGAAAACAGAAACGCAATAATATCAGGCGATTTATTATTTTGCATTTCAATCTGATTCAACGACTCCCACAATTCTCTTAGCCCGTTGTTTGCCAGTATTTCCTTAAAAGAATTTTTATATCTCTTTACAAACCCGTTTTTGTTGGGGTTACTGTTATATCCATCGCCAAAAATTGCATTGGAAGCATAACGGAACGACATTAACATCCTTGGTTCCTCCCTTTCTGCTATAAAAACATCGGTAGTTCCCCCCCCGATATCAATAGTGACGACTTCCGGATTAGCTCCCTGCGTTTCTATATAATAAATATATGGCGCCTTCGATTCCGAAATACTGATAACATTGTTGACGTTTTCGCCGAAGTATCTTACATAAGCGTTTTTCCAGTTTTTTTTGAATTGATTTACTTTAGCTTCGGTCATACTTGCGGGATAAAACCAAATGACTTTCGTGGAAGCCAAATCGCCTCCATTCAAGGCTACTTTATTCCGCATCAAAATGAAAATGGTTTCCAAGTGCATTTCGAGTAGACGGTCGGGTACAGCGCCCCATTTTAAATTCGTTATTATATCATTCCATGGAGGAGTGAAATCTTTTTCGTAAAGAAATGGAATGTTACCGTCTGCTAAAGGCATTGGCGACTGGTCGTACTTGATGTTTTTGTGCTGGGCAAAAACCGTACGCATCGGGAATGAATACACATCATCGGTACCGATAGTTTCCGGGATAAATTCTTGAACAAAGCCCATGCGAATATCCGGATCGGCGGCATATAGTTTATGCAATTTATGTAATTGTTTTTCATTGGCCGCAATATTGAATGCAACAGGATTTTGATTTGTTTCCGTCCGATATTCAATGTGGGTGTTTGTTGTGCCAAAGTCAATAGCAAAAGTGTATTTTGCATTACCGGGTTCGTCTGTATTGAATTTCGGAATAATATAACCCTTTGCAGCATTGCCTATGTTTACTTCAATTCGATCGAAGTTATCTTCTATCACATACGATTCATGACTGCATCCACGCCCTGCCAAGTCTTTTTTGGCGCGAACAACATGTTGTTTGGTTTCAATCGTCTTGCTCCTATCCAAACAGGTCAATACCGAGTCGTTTTTGCCCTTGTCGAACATGGCAATCCGGTAGTGTTTTTTTACGTTTTCGGGGAAACGCACCAGCGGTAGAATGCCCAAACCAAACTTGTTATCAATCAACGTGCCGTCATTCTTCGATAAATCGGGTGGTACCCCTTCAAAATAAATGCGGTTGTATTCAATGACATCGCCGGCAACAGGAATGCGGAGCGTTACTTTTACTCCGCCTGCGTTATTTTTAAGTTCAAGCATTTTTTTGCCGTTTTTCACTGTTCCCATCAGCTGTTCCACTGTAAAGCACTGGAAAAAGAGGTCGGTAAGCGGTAGCAGGTAACTATACCCGCTTGCTTTGTCAATGTTACCGTCAAAGAATTTTTCTTCATTGATTTCGTAAGGCATGCGCACGATGGTATCGGTCAGAAAATCGCTGATGGTCAGGTAGGGGTATTTCGATCCGTCGCCAGGCAAAGTCCGTTCACCGGGCGATACCGGATCGCAGCAGAATGGGACTTTGGTATTTTTGTCCCAATTTTCCCGCGTGTATTTCGTTGGTTTGGTATAGGTATCTATCGGCAAAACCAACGGTTTTTTGTTATGGATGCGAAAATTGGATTCGGCCAGCAGAAATCCGCTGTTTTCTATTGCAGCGGCATCCTGCACTTTTTGCTTCATCGGCATACCGTTAATCATATACACCACATTGCCTGCCTGTCCGCCAACAACCACATCAGCGTATCTGTCCAAATCATTTTTATTCAAGGTGCGGATGGCATTCTGATCTTCAGCGCTTAGCTTTTTGAAGTTTTCATCAAGATATTTATTCACTTCGGGAAAAAGCTTTGGGAAATCCTTGTTGGAGATCCGCAACAGATACCAAAGCTTCTGATAGTCCAAATCGCGCTTATATAATGGTGCGTATTCATCGTCGAACGGGCGATCGCTACCAAAACGAATTGTATCACCCACATATTTCAATTCATTAGCCGAAGTAAAAAACAGCGTGGCAGGCGAAGTTGCACCGATAATATTGGTTATCTCCGGTCCGTTTTTGTAGTTGAGCAGATAAATACTGTCCATTTGAGCGAAATTGTACATATCGCCGTCCTGTTTCAAATAAATATCGTAAGTTTTCCCCAGTTGCCGATGCTCGAAATGAGGCGAATTAAGCAAAGCATCCAAGTCATTTTCTTTGTTCCATACCAAAATTTCAAGTTGGTTGGCAAATTTTTCGTATTCGAAAAATATTTGCCCGATATCAAAAGCATCCGATATCATTTTGTGATGAATGGTCGTCCCATCAACACCCATTGCCGCCACTTTTCCAAAGGCGGTTTTTACCAGATCAATCCGTGCAAAAGGCGAAGGAATAGAGGTAATTTCTCTTTTAGCCGATTCGCCGTTGGGATCTTTTATTTGCTCAATCACATTGGTGCCGTATTTGGTCGAGATTCCCCAATCGGCCAAAGCATTCGTACCTTCTTTGTGTAATCTGAATATATAACTCATAACTTTTACATTCTAAATTTTGATTTAACCAATTCATCTATCGCATTGTAAAACAGTTCAACAAAAATCTGTTCAGTCGTGCTGTCCGTTTTGATTTTGCCCTGTTTGGTGTTCAGATAGTCGTCAAACAAAGCGTAGTCCTGTTTTAGAGTAACTACTTTCGCCGGAATTTCGCCGGTAATAAGCGAGAAAACATTTTTTTTCTTTTCCCGCAAATCGTAAGGTTTAAACGCTCGTACATTTGTACTCATTTCTTTCAACCATTGCAAATAAGAGGTTATCAAATCTTTTAATTCCGACTGGAAAAATGGCGATTTCAAAAAGTTTTCGTCAAACTTGTGGTCTTTTGCCCATGGCTGATTTTTATACGAATCCCAAATCTGTTCTTGCAGATATTTGCAAAACAACGTGAAAGTAGTGAGCGCTTTTTTAATATTCAGATTAGTTGTACTGTCCAAATCAGCAAAGGCGATTTCTTTTGCCTCCTCTTTTATACCAAATTCTTTATATATAGTGTTTTGAGCTTTTCCGTTTGAAGTCGATAACCCTGTTAATCCTGCAAAGTCAACAATTGCCAACGCAGCCGCCAATTCAACAAAATGAGCGTCGTTTTGCTGTGTGGTGCCTCCTTCCGAATTTTTGTACTGCTTGTTGATGTTGTCTCCAATGTAGTATAAAGCATTGGCCTCTGTCATATTTCTTTCGTAATAAGACAATGCTGCTTTGGTTTTACTGATAAACGTAGCAGAATCGATCTCGCTATGCTTCGCCTCGTCAGGATTGTTGTCGGGAGCAACGTCGAAATAGGGCAAAACGGAAATAGCGCCGATAATGGCATTTTTCACATTCTCACAACCGGAATACGTATCGTCGATACTTCGCAGGTTCTTCAAAAGCAATGGAAAACCACTTGCCCCTGTTCCTCCGAAAATGGAAGATATAATGAAAATACGATCGTCCTGTCCGACAGAAGCAGCAAAATTTTTAAACTCGTCCGATAATGCAAACTGATTTAACACTACACTCCCTATATTTGGATTTCCCTTAAAACCGACTTCCATGGTAGTTTTAAGATTTTTTTCGGAAAACAGCATGGTTGCTAAAGCGTAATTGGCGTTGTGCCTACCATTTTCGTCGGTCATTAACGGTAGCCCGATATAAGTTTGAAAATTGGCATTTTCGGTGTTATGCAACGGCATACGCACTGAAGGAATGATTTCCAGATTAATTTTTGTGCCGAAAAAGGCATTTTTATTATAGTTATTGTGATCAATACGGTTATAAACTTTGCTGTAATCCTGCATTAGTTTTACCATACGGGTATAGTCGGCTGCTGCATAGTCGGGGTCGATAACAACAGGCACGATTTCGTCTGCATTTATTTTCACTCCTGCGGCTAACAGCATTGTCAGGGACTTCAAAACGCGAGAGCCTGTCCCGCCAATTCCAAATACATATAATTTGCTCATATATTATTTACAATTTATAAATTACGATTAAACCGGAGTACGTTTACAGTTAGTACTCCACCACTTGAATGCAAAAGAAAAAAGAATGAAAAAGATTGCCGACAAGAAAAAATTAGCAAGTCCAAACATCCAACAATTATAGTCATGGATGCCGCCATTTTCGCTGTTAATCATGCAATCGCCAATTTCCCCCGCTCCTAAATCGCCGAGCGTTATTCCTGCGCCAACCAGAAGATTGGACACACCAACCAACAGCATCATCAACATCCACGACCACCACTTGTTGAAACGGGGATGATTGATTACATAATAATAAATGAGCATAACAGCCAGAGCAATGCCCAGCGCTATTAACCCGTACATTACATAATGACTTGCGCCCCAACTTTCTTCTGTTGTGTCGGTAGGGCAAATACGGCCTAATAGATAACTGTCTAAATCGCCTCCAAAAAGCGAAGAAAACCAACCATAAATTGTATCAAACATACTATGAATTTTTATTAGTTAACATTAATTTTAATCTCTGTATAATCATTGTTTGTAAAAGTAAAGGCATCAAAAATACCACTTAATTGATATTTAATTCCATACGTTTTTCCACTGACAGCAACTGAGCCGTCGGTATCATTCACTTTTTCTATCCAATCCGGAAATTTGGCTTTTAATTTTACAGATACAACGCCTTTATGTACCTTGTTGTCGGAAGCGGAAAAATAAAGCGTGTGCGTATATCCTAATTTTGCATTGGGCTTTATTTCCAACATATAGTTACTGTTGTTTTCGTAATTTTCCGAATTTGTTAAATAAGCGTCGTCTAACAATAATTTAGAAAAATCGACATTTACTGCGAAACAAATTTTTCCGCTTCTATCCTTTTCCAATTTTTCAATTGTTTTTGGAGTTCTTGTTCTTCGATACTTACCTACGCTTGGATTAAGATTGAATTTTACCTCTTGATTGCCAGCAATTGAAATGAACGCATTTTGTATGCCAGTACCTTTAAATTTGCTGTCAGGGACTTTGTTCCGTAAATTGCTAATCAGTTTGGCATCGCCAATTACATAGATATAAAAAGGACGTTGTTCATTAATTGGCATTTTGTCATCTACCTTATTAAAATAGGTACCGTTGAAGTTGGACGACAGTTGATATACAATAACCGCTGCATTTTTTTCTTTTTCTAAGAAGGCTGCAAAAGAATTTTTTATACCGATTTCTTGAGTGTCAAGATATTGTTCGGCGTCTTTGCCCTTTCCGGGAGAAAAAATTCCATCCGATATCAAAAGAGAAATTGTATGCCCGTCTGTTTTTTGTAAAACAGCCTTGATAACGTCTGCAATATCGGAAGTTCTACGATTCCCGCCTTTCATTTTGAAAGTGCTTGGATTCAATTTTTCAATAAAATCTCTCAGTACGTCTAACTCTTCCGAAACGGTACCTTGTGGGATCACTTTACTATTAATGTAATTCAGGTTTAAACTATCTGCTGTCTTTGATATTTTAATATCACTCAAATAGTTAAAAACCGTTGATTTAAATTCCGTAGCGCCTTTCACATATCCGTCCATACTGCCCGAATTTTCGATATAGACATTAATTGTGGGCTTTGGCAGGATTTCTTCTATTAACGGCACACCTATTGGAGGATGGGGTTTCTCTTGTCTTCTTGTTCCATTACAACTTGTTAGGAATAAAATGACAATTGCAAAAAATAAACGTATCTTCATGTTATTTTTATATTATTTATTAACAATTATTTTAATTCAATTTTTATTATATCATTTCATATTTACAATAAATCATTATTTGCATTATATGTTATTTTCTCTTTATTATATTCTTTTCCTCCCCGCCTCTTAACGGATAGGTGGAACACCCGACACCATTTTTATAACTTGCTATGAATGTGTGCTATTTTTCGATAAATTTTCATTGCCGAACCGAAGAATAAACATTTGATTAAACAATTTAGATGGCCGTGTAACTGATTTGTTAGCGATTATCTTCTATTTCAAGCTTATCTATTTTGTAAGGAAGGAATATCAGGGCTGTAATCATCGAACATTTTATTAAACACATTGTAACTCATTACTTTAGGATTATGCCGTATTGAAAGAAAATAACAAATTTTAATTTTTTTTCTTTTTTTATTGTTTTGTATTCAAACTATTTTGTAACTTTAGCGCGCCTTTTTAAAGAGGTGTTCCACCTATCCGTTAATAAGCAGCCCCTTTTATCCCAGCGCAATTATCTCCGCATTGGCCTTATCCACCACCGATTGTCCCAACGAAGCCAAGTAGATGCGGGTGGTGGCTTCGCTCTCGTGCCCCATCCCTTCGCTGATCACTTTGATGGGGATGCCTTTGCGGAGCGCCAGGGTGGCCCACGAATGGCGGGCCACGTAGGAACTGAGCGGTGGATCGAATCCCAGCAGGGTGGAAATGCGTTTCAGCCGTTTGTTGTAGCTGCGCAGGGCGCCGGCAGGATGGCGGTTTTGAGCGGTTAATACAGGCAGCAGATAGTCGCCGGCCGTCTGGGCCTCGTAGCGCGAGATGATCTCCTGCATGCATGCTTCGATCTTGACGGTCAGGGTCTGCCGGGTCTTGCTGCGGGTGTAAACGATATAGCCGTTGCGGACATTGGCTTTCCGAAGATTGGCCATGTCGACGAACGAGATGCCGCGCATGTAAAAACTGAACATAAACAGATCGCGCGTCAAGGCCAATTCGGGCCGGCCGGGCCATTCGCTGTTTTTGAGCAGCCGGATGACCTCTTCGGTCACCGCGCGCTTCACCGTCTTGTCGTTGCGGGTGAAGATGTTCGCAAACGGATGATTCTGAACGGACAGTCTCCGTTTCACCGCCTGGTTGTAGGTCGAACGCAAGGCGCGCATATAGCATGCGACCGTATTTTTTGTGACGCCCGTCGCCTTCAGGTACGATTCGTAGCGCAGCATCAGGTCGTTATCCATTTTGCTGATCAACACGTCCTGTGCGTTGCGAAACCGCTCAAAGCTTCGCTTGACGGTCAGCAGGATCGAGGCCGACTTCAAGCGATTTTCTTCGTTCAGCAGGCCGGCCAGGTGGTCGATAAACGGAAACAGGTAGCCGTTGAACGAACGGTGAACGTATAAGTCCGTTAATTCTTCGACCGTGTATTCGCCTTTCTGTTCGAGAAAGCGGATCAGCTCGCCGATTTGCCGCAATTCCGCTTCCAATCCGTCGGCGATGGATTGCAACTGGTTTTCCCGCTCTGTTCCGGCATTTCCACGCACCGCGGTTTCTTTCCGATCGTCCCATTCGCAGGGGAACAGCCGGAAGCGGGTTCTACTCAACTTGACTTTCCGGTTATGAATCAGCTGCAGACACACAACCCCCTCTTTGCTTTTGAGCTTGGAGGGCACTAATTTTAATTTTACGGATGTACTCATGATTTGTAATGTTTTTAAATTATTGGATACATTACATATAATAAGTTTTCCGTCCAAAATTTTGTTTAATTTTTTTGAACGTCAATAACACGGATAGCGCCGATTTACGCGGATTTTTTCAATTCGTTATGCAAAAGACAGCATTTTTAGGAGCGGGTAAGAAAAGTATAGTATAGTCATGTTATACGCCTTCCGGCGTATTCTATTGCCGCAACTTTTGAAATTACTCTTTGATAAACAGACGGACATAAGTACCATTAGTAGAAAATAAAATTAATATCTCAAAATAATATTTGTCGATTTCGGAAATAGTATTATTTTTGCATTTGGAAATATATTAAAGCAGTAATATATGAATGAAAAATCAACATATTGGTTTGAAATAGCCGATTACGATTTGGAAACGGCAAAAGCAATGCTTGTATCAAAGCGTTACCTATACGTTGGGTTTATGTGCCATCAAGTGATTGAGAAGATGATAAAAGCATATTATTGTTCAGTAAAGGAAGATGTTCCACCTTACTCCCACAATTTAAAAATTTTGGCAGAAAAATGTGAATTATTGCCTCTCTTTTCCGACGAACAACTTGATTTTATTGAAGAATTACTTCCCATGAATATTGAGGCAAGGTACCCGACTCTCAAAGAGAAAATATTCAAGTTACTTTCGCATCAAAAGTGCGAGGAAATCATCAAACAAACAGAAGTATTGTGTCAATGGATAAAACGACAGCTTTAGCTCATGCAAAACGTTATGCAGGACTTGTATGTAAGGAAGTATCACCTTGCAGAGTCTTTTTGTTTGGTTCATTGGCAAACGGTAATTTCAATGAGCATAGTGATATTGACATTGCCGTAGTCAAAGATTTTTTAGATGATAACTATTGGGAATTGACTAAAAAACTTAATCGCCTTACACGCAATATAGACAATCGTATAGAACCTGTTCTACTACAACCTATAGACAATCAAAGCGGATTTTTATCAACCATTTTGAAGTCGGGATGGGAGTTGTAAATTGAAAAACGTGAATAATTGGCAGTTAAAATTCCATATTTCCCCTAATGAAGCGAAGCGATTGGGGGTTATCAATGTTATACGCCTTCCGGCGTATTGTCTCAAATGTCGGTTGGAACGCAGATAACACGGATAGCGCCAATTTACGCGGATTTTTTCAATTCGTTATGCAAAAGACAGCATACAACGGTACCGATTTTATGCCGTTTTCAAGACCGAAGTTTTTCTGTGAAATCCGCAGGGAGTAGGGGCAACGATAGTGTTTAGCAAACAGAGTCATGCTTTTACTGCGTGTATTAACGCCTCGTTTAACTTCTACCGGAATAACATCCATGCCTTTTTGCAATACAAAATCGACTTCTGCCGTATTATCGTTTTTCCAATAAAAAAGGGGAATCTTATTTGCCGTGAATGATTGGGCTACATAATTTTCGGTAAACGCCCCCATAAAGGTATTTCCTTCATTGTTTTCGGCAACAAGCAATTCGGCCGGCAAACGCGATTTGAGGGCAAGCAACCCTACATCACTCATATACAATTTAAAATCAGGTAAATAAGCGTAAACGGCAATCGGAATACTCCCTTCGGTGATTTTTTGACATTTCAAAACGGTACCTGCAAAGTTCAGCCATTCGATGCTTTCACCAAAAATAGTTGCCGTACCTCCCTTCTGTACGATTTTGTATTGAAATTTGCGGTTTTCCTTCGCTAACTGAGCCGGCACGGAATTGTAACAAGCTCGTATCTTTACGCTTGTAGTCGTGTCTGCGTATTTCGACATATCGGCGGTATATTCGTTCAAAATTTCATTTTGAGCAATCCGTTTCTATTTCCATATTGAGATAGACTGTATTCTCAAAATTTTCTTTGGCAAACGTTTCCAAAGCATACGTTTTCCCTACTTGACGAGCGCCGTTCAGTATCAACGGCCTTCGGTTTTTACTGTCTTTCCATGCCAATAACTCAGCAATAATTTTTCTTTGCATACACTCCGGTTTTTAGTAACGATTGCATCTTTATCTATGGAAAAGTCAAAATATTTTGATTATTTCATAGATAAAAATCAAATGCAAAGATAGGAATAATACTTGAAATAGCTTTGCTTATTGCCTATTTCCCCGAAAATACCTAATTTTGCATCCCTGCATGTTGCAGGCTTAAATGATGACGATTATGACGAAACATCTCGCTTTCTTTTTACTCTCTGCTGTTCTTTTTACAAGCAACAGCAAAAGTCAACCCGACCGGAAATTAACGGATTATGTAAATCCATTGTTAGGAACTGCCACGCTTTGGGAGCCTGAAGATTTGGGCTATGTTCGCAAGAAGAAGGAACGCACGTGGGGTGGGGAAGTTTTTCCGGGCGCTTCCGTCCCCAACGCGATGGTTCAGCTCAGTCCGGTAACCCAGTTCCGGAGTGGCGCCGGCTATCAATACGAAGATACGGTTATCTACGGCTTTTCGCATACCTGCAAAGGGCATTGGAATTTGTTGAATATCCCGCTGCTTCCCGCTACCGGAACCGTTTCGCCAAGCGACTATTGTTCGAAATACAGTCATGCAAATGAATCCGCCCGTCCGGGATATTATCAGGTTTTTCTCGATAGATACGGGATAAATGCTGAACTGACATCGACGCTCCGCTGTGCTTATCATCGATATGCTTTCCCGAAGAGCGCCGGCAAAGAGTTGATCGCCGATATGACTCGTGCCAACGACCGGGTATCGGCCTGGCAAATCCAAAAAGTCGATGCTCGCGCTTTTTCCGGATTCCAGCAAACCGGCGAACGAATGTATTTCTATGCCGTCTCCAATTATGATATTGACGATGTTATGAATATCAAGGACGATAAGCGGGACGTTTCCTTAGTTACTTTTCGCGATTCGACACGGAACGATCCGCTGGAACTGAAAATCGGCTTCTCGTTTGTGAGTATTGCGAACGCAAAAATGAATCTGGAAAAGGAAATGATGGCGAAATCCTTTACGCAGGTTTGTAAGGAGGCGGATGAGGCCTGGGAGAAGTTACTGTCGAAAATAATCGTAAGCGGAGGCTCGGAACGTCAAAAAGGGCTGTTTTATTCCTGCTTGTACCGCTCTTTTCTTTGGCCTGCCTTGCGCAGCGATGCGAACGGCGACTATACCGACGCGCAAGGGAATGTGGTGAATAACGGATTCCGTTACTATACCGACCCGTCTTTTTGGGACGATTATCGAAATAAATTGGTATTGCTGGGTATGCTTTGCCCCGACGTTGCAGTCGATATCATAAAGTCGATTACCGACCGGGGCGAGAAACGCAACGGATATATGCCGACGTTCTTTCATGGCGACCATGCGTCCGTCTTTGTCGCCGGCGCTTATTTGCGCGGAATCACCGGGTTTGATTTGAAACGGGCCTATACGCTTTTGTTGAAAAATGCAACAGTTCCCGGACGCGGAGGACGTCCTTTTCTCGATGAATACGTGAAAAATGGCTGGATTGCCGAAAAAGATACCGTGAATGTTCCCACGCAGGATGAATACAAGGCCGCCGTGACAAAAACCCTGGAATACGCTTACGACGATTATGCCACAGCACTAATTGCAAAAGAATTAGGGGATAAGTCAACGTATCAGATGCTGATGAAGCGTTCCGGTAACTATAAAAACCTGTTCGACCCGTCCACCGGATTCTGGCGCGGGCGTATTGAGGATGGAAGCTGGATTAAAGATTTCGATCCCTATTATCCCTATTATGCCTATATGTACCGCGAAGCCAACGCCTGGCAATCGCTGTTCTTTGCTCCCCACGACCCGAAAGGGATGCTGGCGCTGTATCCGAACTATAAAGCGGTCGAGATGAAACTCGATTCCCTGTTTTCCGTACCGTGGAGAGGTTACGAAGCGGACAATTTCACCGGTTTCATCGGCAATTATTGTCACGGCAACCAGCCCGACCATAGTGTACCGTTCACGTATTATTTCATAGGGAAGCAGGAAAAAGCGCAAGCGATCTTAGACAGCATCATGAATCGCTTTTATGGGATGGGTAAGGAAAAGCTCGCGTATGCAGGCATGGACGATGCCGGAGAAATGTCGGCATGGTATGTGTTCAATGCGATGGGATTGTATACCTATTCTCCCGCCGATCCCGAATACATCGTTTCTGTTCCGCTGTTTGATAAAATCCGGTTTTCTATCGATGAAAACACGCAATTTACGATTACCAAAGCAGGGACGGGGAAAAAGATTGCGCGCATCACCTATGACGGTAAGCCCATCCGCGGCTGGTTTATTTCACACGACCAGTTGAAAAAAGGAAAAGAACTGACGGTAGAGTTGGCGGGGAAATAGAAAATGACTTTTGCCCATGATAGTAGTCTTTTCAGGCGTCGGACGATAGGACATCATACCGTAAAATAAAAAATCTGCGCTAACTATGTTTTTTTATACCTTTACCACACCCAAACGCAACCGTATTTATAAGCTGGTGGATTTTTACTCGCTGTTTTGCCTGAATTTTGTTAATTCGTCGATAAACGACACGCATTTTTGGACAAACTCACTGAACACGCCTGCACACAACGCTTGGGCGGGATTTTCGTTTGAACTGCTATCTTGAAACCAATTCATTATCTCCACAAAAACAGAAAAGATATCCAATAAAAGAAGTGTAATATCTATTCTTTTCGAATAATGTATTATCTTTGTGGAATCATAAATCACTCTTTATTTTTGTATTAATAATAATCTTCCATCTATTGTTAGTTTCGCCTTTTTTCTCTTTTTGGGGAGACAATGGGATTGAAAAAAATTGTCTGCTACTCAATATCTTATATAAACTCTCCGACAAACTTTCCGCGCCTGCTTCATTTTCCAAAATATAGCCCAACCGCTGGATTGCCGCAGTATTTAAAAACATTTTTGCTGTTTTTGCGAGCACAGACGGCTTCATTTCTTCAGTCAATTCTTGCAAAATGGTGGTAATCCTATTTAAACTGAACTTATGAATATAATCGAAAAAATCCAGCGCAGTACGTTCCGGCGAAGATACATTAATATAGCCTGCTGCCGATTTCTTTTGTAGAATCCCTTCCTGTAAAAAATTCTGCTTTGGAAAAAATGCGATTTGCTGTTTTTCAATGTTACGCGGCGCCGGATTTTCCGTAACAACAGTATATCCCATTGGCTGTTGATGAGCGGCGCCATACATTGCCGCTGCCGATAATAATCCTACATAATATGGCTTATTAAGACTTTTCATTAAGTCATCAATATACAGATAGGGCGGTAATATTCTCTGCTTTGAATATTCAGGTGGAATAATAGCATAAAAACCTTGACGAATTTGCAAAACTTCATTTTTCAATTTCAATCTATATAGTTTTTGCTTAATGGCAGGGTATTGTAACTTGAATTTTTCTTGCAATTCATCAAGCGTAAAGCCATAACGCCCTTGCGCTCTAACTTCCTTTAGATATACATTTAACTGATTATATGTAATTTGACTATAATAATTCATTAGTATATTTTCGCATAAAGTAATGTATTCAGTAACTTTTTGCAAAGATACGCTTTTTCCATTATAATTAACTAATGTTTCGCACTTCATAAAGATGAAGTGGCTTCTCTCACGAATTGTCTTGACAACCAGGATGTAATGCAAACATTGCACATTTCATCCCGAACATTACAGACTTTACGTTCAAACGGAACTATACCGTTTTCACGCATTGGAAAGAAATTTTATTATCGTAGAAACGACATTCAAAAAATCCTTTCTAATAATTTTATTATGTATAAACTGCGTAATTACGGAAACAAATAATATTGTTGAGCTACATTCACGCAAATTGACAATTTAGCGTACCTGCGACACGCAATATTATTGGAAATAATATTTTACCTTCTTCCCTGAGAGAGCTGTTGTTACAGTCTCAGGTAAAGACCTTATTTGCTTACGGGGATTACCGGATGGTTACATTAAATCATAGTTCAGACATTCAAAGCAAAATAAAGCAAATGAAAGCAAAAGACACCAAAATAAAAAATCGCCTGTAAACATACTCTATTTTTGCGTCGGATAAGGTCTGGGATAAAACAAGTCCCAACCAACTCCAAATAATCTTTATTTATTTACATTTAATTTTTATTATTTATGGGTATTATTAAAAAAGGTATTTTAGGCGGCTTTTCAGGAAAAGTCGGTAATGTTGTCGGTTCAAGTTGGAAAGGTATCGCTTACATGCGGTCTCTTCCAACTAAATTCAAGGATCCCCGCTCCGAACTGCAATTGATTCAACGCAGCAAATTTGCGGTTACTATCACTTTTCTCCAACCAATGACGGAACTGCTCCGGACAGGTTGGAAATTTTATTCCAACAGGAAATCTCCGTTCAATGCAGCAATGGCTTACACCATTGCCAAAGCTGTTACTGGAGCTTATCCCGATTATTCCATCAACCCGGCGAAAGTACTCATTTCACGTGGTTCGCTTGCTTCTCCGGTCAATGCAGCGGCAACCGCTGCAAGCGGCGCAATCAATTTTCAATGGGACGACAACTCCGGTTCCGCTTCTGCCAGACAAACCGACAAGGCTTTACTTGCCGTCTTAAATCCGGCTAAAGGCGATGCCGTTCTCTTCACTGCAGGCGCAGCTCGATCCGATACTGCCCAATCTGTTACCATCCCTGCCGATTGGTCGGGAGATTCTGTGGAAGCCTACTTGGGATTCATTTCCCAGGACGGCAGAGAGATTGCCAACAGCGTGTATTTAGGTTCTCTTACCGCTGCCTGATGCAATGGTCGTCATTGCAAGAGGTCTTGACAACCTTTTGCAATGACGACTTTTCCGAAACAAAAAAATTCATAATTCATAATTCATAATTTATATGAACTTACTTTTCATCCCTCAAATAATAAACGGCGACTGGAGCTGGCTGAAAGCCCTCCTCACCATCATTGTTGTTTTATACGCTTGCGTATTTGTCTCCGCCCTGATAGACTTATTCTTTGGCGTCAGGCGTGCCAGACGCCTGAACATCATCCGCACAAGTTCCGGTTTCCGCCGGACGATTACCAAGCTAACCAATTATTTTGGCTTGTTGCTGATGCTTTCTTTAGCCGATATTGCTGCAAGCGTCATTCTCAGGTTGCCATATTTTACCGTAATCGGCGCCATCGGCATTGTACTGGTAGAAGCAAAATCCGTGTTTGAAAACATCAAACAGCAGGATAAAAGTATGGAGGAATTTCAAAAACTACTCCAATTGGTCTTTGAAAACAAAGAGGAAATCAAATCGCTAATCACATTTCTAAATTCAAAAAGCAATGAAATCGAGAGGACTGCGAAACAATAACCCTTTAAATATCCGGTGCGATGCCGATGTCTTTTCGGGCGAAATCAAAGGCAAAGACAAAGCCTTCAAAACCTTTTCTTCAATGGCTTACGGTTACCGCGCCGCTTTTGTCACGCTTGCAACCTACCTTTCTCGAGATTGGAACACAATCGAAAAGATTATAAGCCATTGGGCGCCGGCAAGCGAGAACGATACGGAAAAGTACATCGCCTGCGTTGAAAAACGATCGGGCATCTCGCGAAACAAGATGCTGACCGCTTTCGATGGCGCAGACTTCATACAAATTGTCGCTGCAATGTCGGCTGTGGAAAACGGCAGAAATGCCGATATTTCTGAAGTTACAGCCGGATTCGGTTTACAAACTAAAATTACGATGCAATGAAAAAAATAATTCTTCTCGCAATACTGATAACTGTGTTCTGTGCTTGCAAAACCGTACAGTACATTCCTGTCGAAACAGTGAAGACGGAATATAGCGACAACTATGTCCGCGATTCGATTATCCGTTACGATTCGATCTTTGTCCGGGAAAAAGGCGACACGCTTATTTTGGAACGCTACAAATACCTGTACCGTGATAAAATTGTCCGCGATTCCATTTTCATCAACGACACGATCCCTGTTCCCTATCCGGTTGAAGTATCCAAGCAAATCAAAGCGCCCTTGTCGGGTTGGCAAAACTTCCAACTGTGGTGCGGACGAATAGCGCTTGCTGTTTTAGTATTTATTGGTATTTACTTTATACGTAAATTTCGTTTTTGATCAACAACACCTAACTTTACCTTTCAGGATGTAAAATTGGGTGCTTGCTTTGTAACTATTGAAAATCAATATTTTTCAATATCACTATTACACAAAACGAAAGTAATTTTATTGAATATGCAACTTTTTCATAAATAAAAAATCAATTGTATCCCATTGTTTCCTACGCAGCCAAAAAATTCCGAATGGGAATTAACAGACACTCAGGCTTATGATTCAGGAGTGTTGAAAGCTTGTTACAGCAAAAAAACTAAAAATTAGTCGGACTTTTTCATTTCCTGTAATTCCACTTGAGCAATGCGTAACATGCTATTCAGTTTTAAATATTCTTCGTATGCTTCTTTTGTGCGATTTTCCAAGCGTTGAACTTCACGCCGGGCTAAATCCATATCATAAGAACCGAGAACATCTTCAGCATCAAAACTGTTTTCTTTATAAAGCCAATACATGATGGAAAACAGGAATATACTGCCGCCGATAATACATGTTCCTTCGGTAATCCATTTTGCATCGAAAAAGATAAAAAGGATTATCATCACAGCTAACAGGCAGAGGAATGCAATATGCGATTTCAAAAAAAGTTTAGGATAATAATTTTGGAACGTAAATGTTAGCATCAGCAATGTGAAAGCTAAAAGCGCTGTCGAAATCATGGCGACATTGGTATGGATATGAGCCAATATCGGTAATTTTTCCGGTAAAAACGGAATCAGATTGGTTATAAGCAATAGCCATGTACTTAC
>Ga0123357_10000290_pt1 | contig 48139 bp, 47 predicted proteins | sample TergutEmb28metaG_FD_89873 | JGI IMG/M metagenome (GOLD analysis project Ga0123357, IMG submission 89873) | Embiratermes neotenicus P4 segment gut microbial communities from Petit-Saut dam, French Guiana - Emb289 P4 | ecosystem: Host-associated > Arthropoda: Insects > Digestive system > Gut ...
GCGACAGGCCAGCAATGCGACAGGCGCACGTGATCGACAGCCTGGCTTGCACCAACTCCTCGGCCACCTCGCGCCTGGCCGGCGGCGTCAGGATTTTCGGCTTAGGACTTCCTTGACCGCCGAATTCTCCAAGGCCACAGGAAGGTATGCATATAGGCCAAGAAGAGTGCCCCATCCATTGACCCGTTCGCAACCATCGGTACCGTCACAGCATCACCGCGCGAGGCTGCGATGGAGGTGGTCACCTTCTAACGCCCATAGGGCACTGGTGCAACACAGCGTTGCCCGCGTAGGGAACGCCCCCGCACAGGCGGCGTTCAAAAAGCATTGCTTAAAACTAAAATGCGATGAATGAACAGGTTAAGCGTGGTTCCAAGCATCTCCAATGTCTTCGAGAAGCGCTTCGTTTTCCGGTTGAACCTCGCAAGGTTGTCACGGATGCTGCTGTTTGAGCTCCCTATAAGATGCGTCTACGCTTTTGTCATTGTGTGCGGCTCTTCGGCTTTCATCTGGACAAACGCAGCGGCATAACAGCTATTCGCATCAGTATGCCTCTTAAGATACCGCTCTTGCGCGTCTTTTCGCGCAAGATAGTAACGTTGGAGTTCTGAGCCTACCCACACCCCTCAATCCCGAAAGTTCCCATACTGTAACGGAAAATCGGTGACGTTCTTTTTCACGAGCGCGATGGCTTCCTGTAACACGTCACGCTTGGCTCCGGAGACACGCACAGAGTCTCCCTGAATGGATGCCTGTACCTTGAGCTTGGCGTCTTTCACGAATTTGACGATTTTCTTTGCCAGTTCCTGCTCGACCCCAACCCGCACCTGGACTTCCTGCTTGACCTTGTTACCGGAGATTTTTTGCAGGTCGCCGTAGTCGAGGCAGCGCACATCAACCTTTTTTGAGGTCATCTCGGGCAGAAGGATGTCCTTCATCTGCCCGAGCTGGAAATCGCTGTCACCGTACAGGGTGAGCAATTTGTCGTTCTGCTCGACTCTGGCATCGGTTCCCTTAAAGTCGTAACGGTTGCCGATTTTGCGGTTGGCCATGTCGACGGCGTTACGCAAGGCGACTAGGTCGACTTCGGAAAGAATATCAAATGAGGGCATGACAGGTTCCTTCGCCGGGGTTTTTACCTTCCCCGCTTGGCGCGGGTATTAGCGGCGATGCGCATACGCAGGGCGTTGAGCCGGATGAAACCCTCGGCGTCTTTCTGGTTGTACGCGCCCTGATCGTCTTCAAAGGTAGCGATGCCGGAATCGAAGAGCGAGTCGGTTTTCGAGTCGCGTGCAACGACGATGGTGTTGCCTTTGTAGAGTTTGATCCGCGCCCAGCCGTTGACGACCTGTTGGGTGTGGTCGATGAGGGCTTGCAGGGCGAGCCGCTCGGGGCTCCACCAGTAACCGTTGTAAATGAGGCTGGCGTAGCGGGCAAGAAGGTCATCCTTGAGGTGGGCAACTTCCCGATCCAGGGTGACGGACTCGATGGCGCGGTGGGCGCGCAGGAGGATGGTTCCGCCCGGAGTTTCGTAGCAGCCACGGCTCTTCATGCCGACGTAGCGGTTTTCGACGAGATCGAGCCGCCCGATGCCGTGCTTGCCACCCAGTTCGTTGAGCTTGGCAAGCAGTTCATGGGCTTTCATTTTTTGCCCGTTGATGGCGACGAGGTCGCCATTGGCGAATTCGAGGTCGATGTACTCCGGGGCATCGGGAGCTGCTTCCGGGGAAACCGTCCAGCGCCACATGTTTTCTTCGGCTTCGGCAGCGGGGTCTTCGAGATGCCGCCCTTCATAGGAAATGTGCAGCAGGTTAGCATCCATCGAGTAGGGCGAGCCGCCTTCGCGATGCTTGCGCTCGATGGGAATGTCGTGCTTTTCGGCGTAGGCCAGGAGTTTTTCACGCGAGAGCAAGTTCCATTCACGCCAAGGGGCAATGACTTTAATGTTGGGCATGAGAGCGTAGTAGCCCAGTTCAAACCGCACTTGGTCGTTCCCCTTGCCGGTTGCGCCATGCGATACAGCTTCGGCTCCGGTAGCGCGGGCAATTTCGATCTGACGCTTGGCAATCAACGGTCGGGCGATGGAAGTGCCAAGCAAGTATTCGCCTTCGTAAACGGCGTTGCTGCGGAACATGGGAAAGACGAAATCGCGGACGAATTCTTCGCGCAAATCGTCGATGAAAATGTTTTCCGGTTTGATGCCAGCCTTAAGGGCCTTGTGCCGCGCCGGTTCGAGTTCTTCGCCCTGCCCAAGGTCGGCGGTGAAGGTGACGACCTCACATTGGTAGGTGTCCTGCAACCACTTGAGGATTACCGAGGTATCCAACCCGCCCGAGTAGGCGAGCACGACTTTGTTTACGTTGCTCATGGTCATTTCCGTTCTTGTTCAGAGTGGCGGGATTATATTCGCAAGCGAAGAAGTACGCGCACGACGAAATAGGGACGAATAATCATCCGCCCCTACACAGAACCGCAAAAGCCTTTGTATGTTCAGCAGTAGTTCGCCACAGGCCGAACAGTGCCGGTTTGCTCATCGACGCGCCCCAGCACGAGGAATTCCATCAATGCCTTTTGCGCATGCAGGCGATTTTCGGCTTCTTCCCAGACGAGCGACTGTGGGCCGTCGATCACTTCCTGGGTCACCTCTTCGCCTCGGTGTGCGGGCAGGCAGTGCATGAATACGGCATCGGATGCAGCCACGGCCATCATGTCGGAGTCGACGCACCATCCAGTGAAAGCACGACAGCGCGCTTCATTTTCGGCCTCGAATCCCATCGACGTCCACACGTCGGTCGTAACGAGATGCGCACCCCGGCAAGCGTCTTTCGGATCATCAAACACCTGTAAGTGGTCCGTCCCGGCAAGGCCAATCTTTTCCAGCCGGATGCCATAACCCGGCGGCGAGGAAATATGGACGCGAAAGCCCAGCAATTCAGCAGCCTGAAGCCAAGTGTTGCACATGTTGTTGGGATCGCCAATCCAAACGACGGTTTTACCTGCAATGGAGCCACGATGCTCGATGAAAGTGAAAATATCGGCCAGCACCTGACAGGGCTGATAGTCGTTGGTCAGCCCGTTGATGACCGGCACGCGGGAAGCGGCCGCCAGTTGCTCGACTGTGGCCTGCTCGAAAGTTCGGATCATAACGATGTCACACATGCCGGAAAGCACCTGCGCTGTATCGTAGATCGGCTCACCACGCCCGAGCTGCGAATCTTTTGTGTTGAGATAGATCGCCGAGCCACCAAGCTGCTGCATCCCGGCCTCAAACGAAAGGCGCGTGCGCGTGCTGGCTTTTTCGAAAATCATCACCAGCGTGCGGTCGAACAGCGGGTGGTAAGTTTCGTAGCGCTTGAATCTGTCCTTGATCCAGCGCGCACGCCGGAACAGGTATGCGTATTCTTCGACGCTAAAATCCTTAAACTGCAGATAATGTCTAAGTGGTATTGTCATTTGTAGCCTCCCTCCCCCTGTCGCCATCCGTTATGACGACAGAAATTCACGGATCAGCGGTGCGAGCCCTTCAACGAGTGTTTTAACATCGCTGTCGCTAAAAATGAGCGCGGGCAACAGCCGGATCACGTTGTCCGATGTCACGTTGATGAGCAATCCGGCATCGAGCGCACGTGTGACCAACCCTGCGCATGGGCGGTCGAGTTCGATGCCAATCATCAACCCGCGCCCGCGAATTTCCGTCACACCTGCCTCACCTTCAAGCGCCCTTTTGAACCCGATACGAATGGCATCTCCCATGCGCGCCGCATTGTCCATCAACCTCTCTTCGATAATAACGTCGAGCGTGGTGAGCGCTGCCGCGCAGGCCAGCGGGTTGCCGCCAAATGTACATCCGTGGTTGCCCGGTTGGAAAAGGCCAGCAGCCAGCCTGGAAGTCAAGCAAGCCCCGATGGGAACCCCCGAGGCGAGCCCCTTGGCAAGCGTCATGATGTCGGGCTGCACGCCCGCATGTTGCCAGGCAAACCAGTTGCCGGTGCGACCTGTGCCGCATTGCACTTCGTCGACTATCAGGAGCCAGCCGTGCTCGTCACACAGGGTACGCAAAGCCCGCAGATATTCGTCATTCACGAGATTGACACCGCCCTCGCCTTGGAGAACTTCCAGCATGACTGCCACCACATCGCGGCTGCGTGAGGCGATCTGGCGCACTGCATCCATGTTCCCGTAGGGAACCCGGACGAACCCCGGAACCAGCGGTTCGAAACCGGCCTGCGCCTTGCGGTTGGAGGTGGCCGAGAGGGTTGCCAGCGACCGCCCGTGAAAGGCGTGTTCCATAACGATAATCGATGGCAACTCGACGCCCTTTTTCTTATGCCCATAAAAGCGTGCGAGTTTGATCGCCGCTTCGTTAGCTTCCAATCCGGAATTACAGAAAAAGACTTCATCCATTCCAGATATATCTGCAAGCCGCGTGGCCAATTCTTCCTGCGAGGGAATGCGGTAGATATTGGAGGTATGCAACACCCTGCCCGCCTGACGGGAAATCGTTTCCACCAAACGTGGATGGTTGTGACCGAGGGTAGAAACTGCAATACCGGCAAGCGCATCGAGATACCGTCTGCCCGCTTCATCGAAAAGCCATGTGCCTTCGCCGTGCGTAAATGCGACGGGCAGGCGAGCGTAAGTATTCATGACATGAGAGAGCGACATACTGGACTCCGACAGGATGGAGTAAAAACAAAAACGCACACGGCGGCAAAACGCCGCCGTGTAATGATGATTTTTTGATTCTACGCAGAATATTGCCCCATGTACAGGCTACCAGCTGGCATGTCTACAAATCCGGGCAATGCTGAAAACTCATGGCACACATTGCCCCGCCGTGCAGCAGGCAGCCTTCGATCGGGCGGCATTGGGTTTCACTGGTTCCCATCCACAAAACATACCGTTTCAAGATCGGCGTGAACGCGCCCTACGCCACCTCCCCGCGCCAGATGTCCCGGCGGTGCGGGGCTTGCGGATGGAAGGCGCATAACATGTGAGCATAGACGCTTTCGGCGGCGGCGCGGTTGTCGCGGCTGAAATTGCAGACGTAGAGATCGAAGGTGACAGCTTGCCGTTCGGGCCAGGTGTGCAGAGCCAGGTGCGATTCGGCGAGGATCACCGCGCCCGTCGCGCCCAAGGGGGCTTGCGGCGTGCCGAAGGGCAGGAACAGCTTGCCGACCACCGTTAGCCCCGCCTCTTGGCAAGCGGACAGGCAAAGCCGCTCAAGGGCTTCGGCGGAACACATGAGTTCCTGGCCGGCCTGGCATTGCTGGAATTCCGCGAGGATGTGCAAGCCTTCCATGTCAGATCAGTCGCGTCCGCAAGCGGCCCTGAGCCGCCAGTATTTCCTCGGCGGCCCGCACGCCGTGGTAATTGGCTTCTTCAAAAAGGGAAAGGCCGGAAACGTCGGCATGCGCGAAGCGCACCCTGTCCCATCCCGCCGTCAGGCGCTGGCGCCGTGTCGGATCGCGAAAGCCGGGCAGGGGGCGGGCCATCGCATGGCCGTGGCGGAAGATATCCAGTTGGCTGACGCGCTCGCGCAGGCCGCCATGGGCGCGGGACAAATCGTTCAGGATGAATTCCGCCCATTCCTCATGTGAGCGGTCGAGCAGTATTTGCCGGGCGACGGCGGGCGGATATTCCGCGAGGGCGTAATAGTAGGTCAGCACCGTCGGCCCGGGCGCAAGGCGGATGTTCTGGTGCGTCGCCAGCACATAGCCAAGGGCGGGGCTGTCCTGCAACACGTTGTCCCAGGCCACCCCGGCGCCCGCGCCGGTATTGGGCAAAGGCGCATCCAGGGTCAGGTTGGCGACCAGCCAGGGGGCGTGGGTGATGCCGGCAATCGTCTCGACCAGATCGTCCGGCAGCCCGCTCGCCAGATGAGGCAGGAGGAACAGCGGCGCGGACCAGATCACGTGCCGGGCGTGAACGCGCAGGCTGGTTTGGCTCGCCGCGTCCCAGACGTCGGCCTCGCATCCCCCGGCGTCCTGACGCAGCGCGTAAACCGCCTGCTGGGTGCGCAGCCAGCTTGCGCCGGGTGGAAGCGCCCTGGCGATCAAGCCGCGCAGCCCGTCGACCAGCCAGCCGTTGCCTTCTGGCGCGGTCAGCACACCGTCATCGGTCTTTCCTTCCGGCGTCGCCCCCTTGCCCGTGCGGCAGGTGAAATAATGAATACCGGCCCAGGCGGAAACCTGGCGGTAATCGGTGCCGTAATCGTCGCGGCAGGCGTAATTGACGTACCAGTGCAGCGAGGGCGCAGCGAAGCCTTCCTGCATCATCCAGTCGTGCATGCTCAGACGATCCAGCTCCGCCCATGGGGGCGTGTCGCTGCCATAGGCCAGGGGCAGGGCGAACACTTTGCGCCCGACCGCGTCGCGCGCCTCGCGCAACTGCGCCATGCGTGCGAAAAAGCGTTCTTGTTGCGTCAGTTCTGCTCTGGGCACGCCCAGGCGCGGCACGATGCCTTCCTGCCAGATGCCCAGCCGGTAAAGCCGCTCCTGTAGCGGATGACAGAGATAACGCTCGTCGTAGGACGGGGCTTCCCGGTCGGGATCGCCGCCCAGCACGCCCAACTCCGCGAGCAAGGCGCGCACGGCGCGGGCTTCGCAGTTGGGCAGCGGCAGGTAGTGCGCGCCCAGCGGATAGCGGGAAACGGCGTTCTCGCCGTGGCGCGCGTTGCCTCCCGGCGCGTTTTCCAGTTCCAGGACGAGAAAGCGCGGGCGCTCCGGCGGCGCTTCCCGGCTCAGGCGCCAGGCGGCGGAAAGTCCGGCGACGCCCGCGCCGACGATGAGCACGGGAATATCGATGGTCGCCGTCGGCGGCGGGAAATCGGCTTGCCGCAGGCGATGCCCCAAACCGTGGTCGCCGCCGCCCAGTTTGCCGGCAGGCAACGCGTGCACCCGCCGCACGCATCCCGGCAAGGCCGCCGCACAGCCAGCCGCGCCGCAAGCCGCGAGGAAATCCCGTCGCCGCATCAGTGGATGGCCTCCTGCCATTCTTCCTCGAACGCCCGCACCAGCCCCTGGTCGTTGAGGCGATTAGGCGCGGCGGGAACACGGGACATATCGGCGGGAAAGCGGAATAAATCCGGCGTGTTCTCGACCGTGAGAAAGCGCAGCCCCACGGGGTAGGCGGTCGGCATGGCCGGGGTTTCTCCGCCCGCCAGCACATAGCCCCATTCGCCGAAACTGGGTACGAGCGCGTGATAGGGGGCGGTTTTGAACCCGGCCGCCTCAAGCGTGGCGACGATGATCCAGAACGAGCGGCGCGCGTAATAGGGGGAGGTGGATTGCACCACGACGCGACCGCCGGGTGCGAGATGGCGCTTGAGCAAGCGATAAAAGCCCGTCGAATAAAGCTTGCCGAGGGAAAAATTGGACGGGTCGGGAAAATCTGCGACCACGAAATCGAAGACGTCGGCGTGTTCCTCCAGCCAGCGCGCGGCGTCGTCGTTCACGATCGTCAGCCGCGCATCGTTCAGGGCGTTGCCGTTCAGGCGCTGGAGCAATGGCGCGGAGGAAAACAGCCGGGTCATGGCCGGATCGAGGTCGACCAGGGTAATGGATTGAACCTGCGGGTAGCGCAGGATTTCCCGTGCGGCAAAACCGTCCCCGCCGCCCAGAATGAGGATTTTTCGCGCTTGCGGCAAGGCCGCCAGGCCCGGATGCACCAGCGCCTCGTGATAGCGGTATTCGTCGCGCGAGGAAAATTGCAGATTCTGGTTCAGAAACAGGCGGATATCGTCGCGCCAGCGGGTCACGACGATGCGCTGATAAGGCGAGCTTTCGGCATGGATGATGGTGTCGGCGTACAACCAGCTTTCCGCGATGTCGGACACTTTTCCGGCCACGGCGAAGCCGCCCAGCAACAGGCAGAAACAGGCGAGCGTCGCGCCGTATAGTCCGCTCAGGCGGCGGTGCTGCTCGCCGAACAGGCGCAGCGCGTAAAACGCCACCCCCGCGTTGAGCAATCCGAACAGCAGGCCGGTGCGCATCATGCCGAGGTGCGGCGCCAGCAAGACGGGAAAGAGCACCGACACCGCGAGCGCGCCGAGATAATCCACCGCTAGGACGCGGGAAACCAGATCCTTGAAGCGCACCTCCCGCTTCAGAATGCGCATAACGAGGGGAATTTCCAGCCCCACCAGGACGCCAACAGCCAGCACCGCGAGATACAGCAGAAGGCGGAAAGACCCAGTTTGCGCAGCGAAGGCGAGAAAAAGCCCCATCGGGACAAAACCGCCGAGCACGCCCACGGCAAGTTCGATCTGCACGAAGCGCCGCGCCAGGTCGCCCTGGATATGGCGGGAAAGCCAGGAACCCAGCCCCATCGCGAAAAGATACGCACCGATGACCGTGGAAAACTGGGTAATGGAATCGCCGAGGAGATAACTGGCCAGCGCCGCCGTCACCAGCTCATAGGCCAGCCCGCACGAGGCAATGACGAAAACCGACACGAGCAGCGCGTGCTGCATGCGCGCAGGCGCCGGCGATTCTTGCGGCTGCAAGGCGGAAACGTCAGTCAAGGCAAAGCCACCGGAAAGCGTTCTTCAAGATGCCCTCAGTGGATAGCCGACGCGATGATGATGGCAATGCCGATACACATCGCGGCAATGATCGTTGCCAATGGTTGATTCTTTTCATGGACAATTTCTTTCCACAGATCGTAATGCGGAGTCACCTTGTCAATAACAAGAAACGACAGCCAAAACACAATGACTCCGAGCACGGAATACAAGAGTGAATTGACAAGCATCTTCAAATCGATGAGGCCAAGCATCTGCTTCTCCTTATTTGTGAAAAATAGTGCGCGTATCCGTTTGTCCGGTTGTGCGCTCAGTTGCCGATGAATCGAAAATACCGTAGCCGTTGTATTGTGCAAAGATAAATAACACAAACGCCAGGGCAGAGAAAATGTAATAACCTTTCATCAGTCATCATCCTCCTCTAAGGAATCGCTTTCCGCCCAGCGTGCGCTTTCAAATCCGTAAAAGCGAACGGTAAACACGATGGGCCAAATAGCCAGCACCCCCAAAAAAATGAAAAAATTGACCCATGGCGCACGATACGGTCTGACGCTCACGGACACCGGGATATTGCGCGTCGGCTGGGAAGTGCGGGCCTTGTCGGCATTGGCGCCCGACCAACTGGATTCCACGCCATCCACCAGCACCCGCCAGATGCCGGGCGGCACATTCCGGAAAATCAGATCATGATCCAGGCCATTTTCACTCCAGAAGCCATCCTCGTCCCGTCCACTGTAATAGCTGACCTCCACGCTGTCATAGCGGGTTTCGCCATCCGACTCCCGGACGAGCGCCAAGCCCAGTTCCAGCCATTCATTGTCAAGCCCGCGCACGTGAGCCTGCAGTTCCAGGTTGGCTGTTTTAGCCAGATCAAACGGCGCCAGAAGCACGGGATCCGATCCGACGGGGAGGTCGGCTTTCCATTGCGCAATCTCCTTGCCGCCGGAAAGCATTATCTGCACGATGAAAGCCAGTACGGCCAGCGCGACGAAAAGCCGCCAGGCCGACCCGATTTTGCCTTTTAACGGGTTCGGCTGATTGGCATAAACACCGATGGGTGGCATCAGATATTTTAGCTTGAACGCGGTGGCGATTTCCTGCTGCGGTATGTATTCGGCAAGGCTCCAACTGATTTCGTTGGCTGTTCCTTCCAACGTCAGCATGAACGGCGGCGAGACGTAGTCTACGAGCTTTGCCGTGTCTTTGATTTTAACCAACCAAGTGAACTCACCGATCACATAATCTACTACGCCTTCATAGCTTTGAAAATGCCTGAAAGTTTGACCATTATATGCAAAATAGGAAGTTTCTGGATTCGGCATTTTGGGAATGGTTTCCAATACATCCGCCACACTCCAGTGGCCATCGTATTCAACCAAAAAACGATAACCGGGAGAATCGGCGTGAGCCAGCAAATATTCCCGCCAATAATATCTCTTCCCTTCAGAAATCATGTAACGCTGCATGAAACCGATAGCTTCCCATTTAATGCCTCGAAATATCCCGATACTACCTATGGGAATTAACGGCTTCACTTTTCGAGTATCTGCAAGATTGATTTCCTCGATCAATTTCCCTGTTTCGGCATCGACGATGCTGCCGCAGTGGGCGCAGACGGCAGAGACGATGCCCTCGTGCCTGATTTCCAGCGTCCCGCCGCAGTTGCCGCAAAGCAGGGCCTTGGCTTGAACCCTGGGGCCGCTGGGGATTGCGTTGATATCACGCAAATTGCTGCATTTCAGGTCGGAGAAATTCACCGTTTCGCCAACGAAAAGCAGCGGGGTCTTTTCGTCTTCGCTGTAATCCAGCGTGATAAAACCGTTCCCCGCGGCCGGCCGCAAATCCGCGACCGGCGCGGGGTAGCCACCGCCGACGCGGAATGGCAATTCGCCCTGCCCGGCCACGCAGGTGGCGCGCTCGACGTCGGTGATCGTCCATTCGGCATCACCCACCCGCGCGCGGGTTCCGAGGCGCAGGTTGGAAAAGGCCGGAACGGCGGTGTTCAATGGCTTTTGGAAGGAAACCGCGTATTCGCCCGCTGCTTCGGAAAGCCAGCCGGTGCGCTGATCGTCGAACAAGAGGAACCATTCATTCCATAACCCCTGTTCGTACTGCAACTGGATGCGACCCACGACGGCAAAAGGCTGTTGGCGGTAAACGCCTTGCGCCCCGATCTGCAGGCGGGATTGGTCTTGCGCCAGTTCCGCCATCTTGCCCAGATTTTCGATTTTGCCGTCGGCATCGAGCAGCGTTGTCCGGCAGTATTCACAGACCGCCAGAACGGAAACGCCGCTGCGGAACGTGACCGAGGCGCCACAGGATGGGCATTGAGCTGTCCTGGCCATGAAATAATCAGCTCAATTTTTTTAGAAATTCCGCTTTTTTCGCGTCAAATTCGTCCTGGCTCAAGATGCCCTTGCCCACCAGCGCATGCAGTTTCTCCAGCGTCGCGGTGACCTCATCGATCAGTGGGGCGCCGGATGTGGGTGCCTGTGTTGCCACAAGCATGCTCTGCCCCATGATTTGCCCCATCGATATGCCTGCGCCAATGCCAGCCCCTGCGCCTGCCGCGCCGCCTTCGTTTTGGGCTACCAGCGGAATACTGCTTGCGACTTGATACCGGGTATATTGCCCCAGATCGCCAACCAGGCTCATGTTGATACGGGTATCAAGCGCCTTTTCCAGTTCCTCCGGCAGGGAAATGTTCTGTACGACAAAATTGTCCAGTGCCAGTCCGAAACTATCGAACAGTGGCGAGACCTTCTCCTTGAGGGTCTGTCCAAAAAGATCCTGGTTGGCTGCCATATCGAGAAACGGCACGCTCGTTTCACCAAACAGGCCGGCAATATGGCTCACGATCGTGTTGCGCAACTGGCTTTCCAGTTTGTCCACGCTATAACGTTCCAGCGTGCCGGAAACTGAACCATGAAACTTCTTTGCATCGACGATACGGTAAGAATAAATGCCGAACGCACGAAGGCGTACCGCCCCGAATTCCGCATCCCGCACCGTAATCGGATTAGTCGTTCCCCATTTACGGTCAAGCCGTTGGCGCGTGCTGAAAAAATAAACGTCCGATTTGAAGGGCGACTGGAAGAGTTTGTCCCAATTCTTCAAGTAAGTGAGTACTGGAAGGGTATTGGTCGTGAGTTCGTATTTTCCAGGCTCAAATACATCGGCGACCAAGCCTTCATTGACGAATAGCGCCGTTTGCGATTCACGTACCGTGAGTATCGCGCCATTCTGGATTTCCATATCCTGCATTGGAAAACGCCATGCAATTACTTCGTCATCATCTTCCGTACAGTGAATGACATCTATGAACTGCTTTTTAATAAAATCCTTCAACGCCATATCATTCACCTTTTGCCATACCATTAAAGTGAAAAGCATCATAAAACAAAAGGGTTACCATGTCGATACAAAAGATGCCAAAGCGGTTTCGGTTCGATCATTAATGTTTAAAGCATAATTTGCAGACCCTCTAAGGGTGTTTCATGGCTGCTTACCCACAAGATTCACGGAACCGTGCGCTTGATGTGCCAAGCGCGGGGAATGCCCCAGCGTGGTTGCGTAAGCATGGCAAGCGGACGACATTGCAGGCAGGAGGCTACCGTCCCTTCCGGGTTGTGCACCTGGAGCAGGCGCTGCAATCCTGGACAATGCCCGGAAAGGCCGCCATGCTTGCCGCTATGCGTGAAAAGCGGGCAATCCATGCGCCATAAAACCGGACAACCCTAAAAACTCATGACAGCATTCATCCCTGGATGGTTCTGCTAGAATGTGGCAGTACAAACTGCCAGCCGCTGCTCAGAGGGAACAATGATCGACGGATTGGCGCACTTCATGAACCACGATAACCCGCCTATACGGCCACAGCACAAAATGGCTCAAGAAATCAAGAACCTCGTCATCATTGGGCAAACCAAAGACGGGAAAACCTTTCGTCCAAGCGACTGGGCGGAACGCCTGTGCAGCCTCACATCAGCCGTTGGAAACAACAAAAAGCTGAAGTACTCCCAGTTCGTGCGGCCCGGTCACACCCCTGGGGGGATAAAAACTGTCACCGTCAATCCCAGCCTGCACAAACTCGACCCGCTTGCCTGGAAATTTGTGCTCGATTTTGCCAAAGAACATGGCCTGCAATTTGAGGCCATTCCTGCCTCCCCGGCCTACGCTGCCATCGCCGAAGCATTCCGTGCGCGCCACTCCACCCGGAAGTTCTTGCCGACGCCTATTTCCTGCGATGTCATCGCCGAACTGCTGGAGCTGGCTTCGCGGTCGCCCTCGGGAACCAACGCGCAGCCGTGGAAAGTGTACGCCTTGGCTGGAGCCGCACGCGAAGCCCTGTCTGCAGCCTTGCTGGAACGTTTCAACCAAGACGCAACCGAAAAACCGGAATATGACTATTACCCCAATAAATGGGTGGAGCCGTGGCTATCTCGGCGGCGCAAGCTCGGCTTCGACCTATACGGGCTTGTCGGCATCCCCAAGGGCGACAAGCCGCGCATGAAAGAACAGTCCGGGCGCAATTTCCTGTTTTTCGACGCTCCGGTGGGTTTGATCTTCACGCTGGATCGCCACCTCGCACAAGGCATGCTGCTCGACTACGGCATCTTTATCGGGCATCTCATCATCGCCGCGCAGGCACGCGGACTGGCAAGCTGCATGCAGACGGCGTTTGCCGACTACCCGGATACCGTCCGCCATCATCTTGGCATCAGTGAGCAGGAACTGGTCGTGGGTGGGCTCTCCCTTGGCCATCCCGACCCGGAAGCCCCGGAAAACCGCATCGTTACAGAACGGGAACCCGTCGAGGCATTTACGACGTTCCAGGGATTCTGACACCAGTCTCTGCTATCCTTGCGCCCTTCTCGCAGCAAGCGACTTCAGGGCAGCAATGGCAAGCAACGAGCGATACGACGAATCATCCTTCCGCGTCCTCAAAGGGTTGGAGCCGGTACGCGAGCGCCCTGGCATGTACACCCGTACCGACAGCCCTGCGCACATCATTCAGGAAGTCATCGACAACTCTGCCGACGAGGCGCTGGCGGGCTTCGCGAAAGAAATCCACGTCACCCTGCATCTGGACGACTCCGTGAGTGTCTCGGATAATGGGCGCGGCATCCCTGTGGGGCTGCATCCAGAAGAAGGGGTGCCTGTCGTAGTGCTCGCCTACACCCGGCTGCATGCCGGGGGAAAATTCGACAAACGCTCAGGCCAGTCGGCCTATGCCTTTTCCGGTGGGCTGCACGGCGTCGGCGTTTCCGTGACTAACGCGCTCTCTACCCGGCTGGAGGTTGAAATCCGCCGGGAGGGCAAGCTATGGTGCACCGAATTCGCCAACGGCGGTGAAACTGTCAGTGAATTGCGTACGGTAGGCTCCTGTGGCCGCCAGACTGGAACCCGAGTGCGTGTTTGGCCCGATCCCAAATATTTCGAGTCGGCCAAAGTTCCGATTGCCGAAATCGAACGGTTACTACGCAGCAAAGCCGTATTGCTTCCCGGCGTCTCCGTGCGGCTCGATGTCGAACGGGCCGATGGTAGCCTTCAGGGCAAAAGCTGGAGCTACCCTGGAGGTATCCCCGCCTATCTGTCGGAACTGGCTGGCGGGCAGGAACCCGTCGCCCCAATTTTCGCCGGTGAAAAATACGTCACCGAAAACGACTCCACCTTCGCACCCGGCGAGGGTGCAGCCTGGGCATTGGCTTGGTACGGGCAATCCGTCCCAAGCGAATCCTATGTCAACCTCATCCCTACCGTTTCCGGCGGTACGCATGAATCCGGCCTACGCACGGGGCTTTTCGAGGCGCTCAAATCTTTCATCGACCACCACGCCCTGCTACCGCGCGGCGTCAAGTTGCAGCAGGAGGATGTTTGCGCACGGATGGGATTCGTCCTTTCCGCCCGGCTCCTCGACCCCCAGTTCCAAGGCCAGGTCAAAGAAAAGCTCAACTCCCGCGAAGCCGTGCGGCTCGTCTCCGCGCAGGTGCGCGACCCCTTTGAAATCTGGCTCAACAACCACGTCGAAGCCGGACGCACCATTGCCGAGATCGCCATCCGGCAGGCGCTTGCGCGACAAAGGAGCGCCCAGAAAGTCGAAAAGAAAAAATCCTCTGGCGTCGCCGTGCTCCCCGGCAAACTTTCTGACTGCGAATCCAGCAACATCAGCGAAAACGAACTCTTTCTCGTCGAAGGCGATTCCGCTGGCGGTTCCGCCAAAATGGCACGCGACAAGGAAACCCAGGCCATCCTGCCATTACGCGGCAAAGTCCAGAACGCCTGGGAAATCGACGCGGACAGGCTCTTCGCCAATGCCGAAATCCACGACATTGCTGTCGCTCTCGGCGTCGACGCCCACGGTGCAAACGATACTGCCGACCTATCGAGCCTGCGTTACGGGAAGGTCGTCATCATGTCCGATGCCGATGTCGATGGCGCACACATCCAGACCTTGCTGCTCACCCTCTTCTTCCGCCACTTTCCCCGTCTCATCGACGCGGGGCACATCTACGTTGCACAGCCCCCTCTTTACCGCATCGACGTTCCCGCCCAAGGCAAGAAGCGCCCTGCCCGCCGCCTCTACGCCCTCGACGAAGGCGAACTGACCACCATCCGAGAACGACTCACAAAAGAAGGCGTCCGCCCCGAAAGCATCGAAGTAGGCCGTTTCAAGGGACTAGGTGAAATGAACCCCGAACAACTGCGCGAAACTACGATGGATCCCGCTACCCGGCGCGTGCTTCCCGTGCGCGTGCGTGACGATGCACTTACCGAAACGCGCCGCACCTTCACCTTATTGATGGGTAAAGGCGAAGCCGCCGGACGGCGGGCGTGGATGGAAGCAAAAGGGGATACGGTGGAGGCAGACGTCTGAGCGCAGGCACGCAAATAACTACAAAAACAAGAAAACGTTTATTGCACTGGAATTGCGGTATATTTATGGAAACAGAATGTTATGACAGTTTCAGGAAGTGAGCATGGTTGAATTCATCGACATTAAAGTTCCCGATACCATTGAACCTGCCAGCGCATTGGTTGCAGAAGTCCTCGTCAGTCGGGGTGGATGGGTTCAATCTGGCGATGAGGTTATGATACTGTCGTCAGAAGGGAAAAAAATCAACGTGATATCGCCGCACACTGGCGTGGTCATGAAAGTCCTGGCAGCGCAGGGCGATTCGGTGTCACGAAAGGCTGCGCTGATTCACCTGAAAAGCGTGAATAGCGAAAGGCCCCACTTTCTCAAAGCGTGGAAATATTTTTCCCAAGTGAATCTAAGTGTGCCCACCATCGGGAAAATTTTTGGCGCCAAGGTCAAACAAAATATCGAAATATCTAACAAAGAAGATGGGAAATGGACAAACGCGTGTGTCATCCGGATGAGTTATGTGCTGAACAGGACAGGTTTCCCGATTCAATCCGATAAATACGGGGTAGTGAGCGCCAGGGACGGGAAGTGGTATATGTATCGCGTCAGTGACATGCTGCTTCATTTGCAGGATGCTTTTGGTTCCCCTGACATAGAGGTTAACCGTCCCCCTACCCCGAACGACTTCAAAGATATGAAGGGCATCCTTGTTTTTACGGGAGAAGGACGGGGAGACGCGAGAGGCCATATCACCTTATGGGATGGCTTGACGTGTGCCGATATCTGCTACTTTGCGGACAATGATGGCAGCTTCACACCGCGCAAAGCTGCACTGTGGATATTGCCGTGAAGGGCACCCTTTCCCGCCTGGCCCGTCACTCTTCTACCGGAATGGCTCGCTTGTTGCCATGACGATCAAGTGCCACGTAGGTCAATACGGCTTCCGTCACCTTGAGCGCCACCGCGTTTTCCGGGTTGCGTTCCACGTAGACTGCCACGTCGACGGTGACTGAAGTGTTCCCCACCGCCACGACCTCCGAGTAGAAGCTCACCAGGTCGCCCACATAAACGGGTTGCTTGAAAACGAAGGAGTTGACTGCCACCGTCGCAACCCGCGAGCGGGCACGGCGGCGGGCGGCGATTGAACCGGCAATGTCGACCATCGACATGATCCAGCCGCCAAACACGTCGCCCGCCGGATTGGTGTCGGCAGGCAGGGGGACGACCCTTAACGCGGGCTGATGCTCGCATGGTTGCTCCGCTGCGTGGGAAAATATTGGATTTTTGTCACTCATTTTGTCTCCTTACGAAAGATCGCCCTTTCCTTCTGTAGTACCGAGTACCGCCGTCATTCGCAGTACCGATATAATAACTGGCTACTCCAACTCCTATCTCCGCATTTTCCTGTTTTTCTCCATGAGTATCGACCCTAAGGCACTACTGGCCGAACTGATCCGCGTTGCCCTGAAGAGCGTGGCTCCAGAACATTCTGACGCACCCATCCTGCTGGAACGGCCCCGGCAGGCAGGGCATGGCGACTTTGCCACCAATATTGCCATGCAGCTTGCCCGGACGCTCAAGCGCAACCCGCGCGAACTAGCAGGGTTGCTACGCGCCGAATTGCCCCCTTCCAAATGGGTGGAAAAGGTTGAGGTGGCTGGGGCAGGTTTTATCAATTTCACCTTTGCCCCTGCGGTGAAAACAGCGGTGGTGCTCGACGCGCTCGCCCAAGGCACGGACTGGGGGCGCGGCGCGCCCAGGGGCGTAAAGGTGCAGGTCGAGTTCGTATCGGCCAACCCAACCGGGCCGTTGCACGTCGGTCATGGGCGCGGAGCCGCCTACGGCGCTTCTCTCGCCGACGTGCTCGCTTTCGCTGGGTTTGAGGTAAGTCGCGAGTACTACATCAATGATGCCGGGCGGCAGATGGACATCCTGGCTCTGTCGACCTGGCTGCGTTATCTGGCACGGTTCGGCATCGAGGTCGAATTGCCGCCCAACGCCTACCAAGGCGAATACGTCGTCGAAATGGCTCAGGAACTGCGCAACGCGCACGGTGACCGTTTCGCACATGTCGCTGCCGCCGACGTGCTGGACGGCGTGCCGGCATTGCCACCGGCAGAACGCAGCGATGACAAGGAAGCCAAGGCACAGCGCGAACAGCATCTGGATGTGTTGATTGCCAACGCCAAACGCCTACTTGGTGAGGACTACCAATGGGTGCACGGTTTTGCACTCAACGAACAGCTCGGCGACGTGCGTGATGATTTACAGGAATTCGGCGTGCGTTTCGACAAATGGTTCTCGGAACGCAGCCTCTTCGACACGGGGCTGGTCGAGCGCACCGTTTCCTGGCTCGAACACGCAGGCCACATTTACGTGCAAAACGGCGCAAAATGGTTCCGTTCCACCACCTTTGGCGACGAGAAGGATCGTGTCGTACAGCGCGACAACGGCATCTACACCTATTTCGCCTCTGACATTGCATACCACCTCAACAAGTACGAACGCGGGTTTGGCCGCATGATCGATATCTGGGGCGCGGATCATCACGGCTATGCACCGCGCGTCAAGGGGGCGGTCGAGGCCCTCGGGCTCGACCCAGCATTGTTGGACGTAGCGCTGGTGCAGTTCGCCGTGCTTTACCGGAATGGGCAAAAGACCTCGATGTCGACTCGTGCGGGCGAATTTGTCACGCTGCGCGAGTTGCGCAACGAAGTCGGCAAGGACGCTTGCCGCTTTTTCTACGTGCTGCGCAAGAGCGACCAGCACCTTGATTTCGACCTTGACCTTGCCAAGAGCCGGAGCAATGAAAACCCTGTGTACTATGTGCAATACGCGCATGCGCGAACCTGTTCCGCGTTGCGGAAATGGGGAGACGAACCAGCAGGGTTGGCCGAAGCCGATACCAGCGTTTTGAGCAGTGGACATGAACTGGGGCTGTGCACGCGGCTGGCCGCGTTCCCCGAGGTCATACAAACGGCGGCGGACGATTATGCGCCACATCAGATCGCGTTTTATCTCAAGGAACTGGCGGCGGATTTCCATAGCTGGTACAACGCCGAACGCATGCTAGTCGATGATGAGACCGTAAAGCTGGCACGTCTGGCGCTGGCCGGGGCAATCCGCCAGACGTTGGCGAATGGATTGACCCTCCTGGGTGTATCCGCACCCGAATCAATGTAACAATGTAATAAGAGTTAGAGTTGGTGGCGTTGCCGCCGTAAAAATGGAGTTTTTCCAGTGAGTCGAAAAATCAAAATCCCACGTTCTTCCAGACGCCCTTCGCAAAGCCGGGGCGGAACCATTATGGGTGTTTTCGTCGGCATGATCCTAGGAGCCGTCATCGTTACTGCCGCAGTATGGTTCTTCAACCGGAACGATAACCCATTCAGCCAGTCCTCCTCGACAAAACAAGCGGACACTGCCGCGGGCGCACAGCAAACGCCCACGCCGGTAGTCGCGTTGCCGGGCAAACCAGGGGATCGTCCAGCAGAGAAACCGGATTACACCTTTTTCAACACCTTGCCAAATGGAGAAAATGCACCAGTGACGGCGCCTGCCCCTACGGGACAGAAGCAGCCACAACAGCCCCAAGCCGCAACTCCCCCAGCGCAGACGGCTCTCGCGAAGCAGATGTACCTGCAAGTAGCATCTTTCGAGAGAGCGGAACAGGCCGATGACGTCAAAGCACAGTTGTTGCTGATGGGGCTTGACCCCGTCACACAACGGGCGCAATTGCCCGACGGGCGGGTCGTGCACCGCATCCGTATTGGCCCGTTTACTGATCGCGTGGGTATGAAAGCCATGCGCGACCGTCTGGTTTCGAGCGGTTTCAGTGCCGAGGAAGTCTCCAACTGAGGATTGGCCTGAACCGTTTCCGCATTGTTCATTTCATCGATTGATCACACAGGGAGTTTCAATATGAACCGTCGCAATGCCCTGCAACGATTGGGTATGCTCGCTCTGCTTGCCAGTCCGGTGAGCCTTGCCCTGGGTCAGGTGCGCGAAAATTTCCGAACCTTGAAACCCGGAGTCCCTGTCAATACGGTAGGAAAGATCGAAGTATTGGAGTTCTTCCATTACGGCTGCCCGCACTGTCAGGCTTTCGAGCCGCTGGTCGCACAATGGGCTGCTCATTTGCCTGACGACGTGGCTTTCATGGGGGTTCCGGCGGTTTGGGGAAACTTTCTCGAAAGCCTAGCACGCCTATACTACACAATCCTGGCCATGAAGCGGCTAGACCTGCACAAGACGGTGTTTACTGCCGTACAGGAAGAGCAGCTACAGTTCGACGTGCGCGAATGGGCCAAGGCAAACAGGCTGAACGAGTCAGCCTTCATGGACATTTACAACTCGTTCGGGGTAAATACGCAAGTGCAGCGCGCCCGACAGCTTATCAGCAGTTACAAAGTCGACTCCGTACCCATGATGGCGGTAGCCGGACGTTTTCTGACATCGGCAGCCATGGCTGGCAACCATGAGGCTGCTCTCAAAGTCGTCGATAGCCTGATCGACCGTATCCGCAAAGGAGGATGAGCGGAAGCGCATATTTCCGTTACGGATCTGTGAAAAAGACGCCACCGCGGTTGTTTCCGGACGTTCACTCGTTTGACGACCCGTGTGTGTAATTCCCGGTGAAGTTTGAAGCAGGCTGAAACGGTAAAATATATCTTTTCGTTCTCACGGAATTTGCCATGTCCGCCTCACCCCTGCTTGCCCTGTCCCCCCTCGATGGCCGCTATTCCAACAACGTTGATAGGCTACGCGGCCACTTTTCCGAGCATGGGCTGATCCACAACCGGGTACGGGTGGAAATCGCTTGGCTGAAGGCGCTGGCCATTGAGCCAGCATTAGTTGAAATCGCCCCGTTTTCGCCCGCTACCCTGGCCGAACTCGACTCTGTCGTAGCACAGTTCAACGCTGATGACAGCGCGGCGGTAAAGGAAATCGAGGCTACCACCAATCACGATATCAAGGCGATGGAATATTGGCTCAAGAAACGCCTGGGTCATAACGTTGAAGTAATGAAAGCTTCCGAATTCATCCACTTCGCCTGCACTTCGGAAGACATCAATAATACGTCGCACGCCCTGATGCTCAAGGCGGGGCGTAACGAAGTATTGCTGCCCGCGTTCGACAAGATTATTGAACGCCTGCGTGCGCTTGCTCACCAGCATGCTGAACTACCGATGCTCTCCCGTACTCACGGGCAACCTGCCAGCCCTACTACCCTGGGCAAAGAGATGGCCAACATCGCCGCCCGGCTGATCCACGCACGCGACAGGATTGCAATGGTGAGCCTCACCGCAAAGTTCAATGGTGCGGTCGGCAATTACAACGCCCATCTCGCCGCTTGGCCGAATTTTGATTGGGAGGCCTTCAACCGCCGTTTCATCGAATCGTTCGGACTGGAATTTAATCCCTGGACCATCCAGATCGAACCGCATGACGCTATGGCGGAACTGTTTGACGCAATCGCACGTGCCAACACCATTGCTCTCGATGCCTGCCGCGACATCTGGATGTACATCTCGCTGGGCTACTTCAAGCAAAAGCTCAAGGAAGGGGAAATCGGCTCTTCCACCATGCCGCACAAGGTCAACCCCATCGACTTCGAGAACGCCGAAGGCAATTTCGGCCTCGCCAACGCGGTGCTGCGCCACTTCAGCGAAAAACTGCCGATTTCGAGGATGCAGCGCGACCTCACCGACTCCACTGTATTACGCAACATGGGCGTAGGTTTCGGCCATTGCGTCCTTGCCGTTACCAGCATGCTGCGCGGCCTTGGCAAACTCGAAGCCGACCCGGCGCGGCTTGCCGCAGACCTCGACGCCTGTTGGGAAGTGCTCGCCGAACCGGTGCAAACCGTGATGCGCCGCTTCGGCATTGCCAACCCTTACGAACAGCTCAAGGAACTCACACGTGGCAAGGGCATCACGCGTGATGCCTTGCGCACCTTCATCGCAATGCTCGACATCCCCGCAGAAGAACGCAAGCGCCTGAGCGCGATGGCTCCGGCGGACTACATAGGCAAGGCGGCTGAATTGGCGCGGCGGATTTGAAGGGCGGTGCGATGAGTTTTGCCGAAACACTGAAAACCCTGCCCCGCATCTCGCACCTGGCCGCCATGAACCTCCTTGCCGTCGATGGCACGCTGGCGGCCACGATAGAAAACAAGCCCGGCCAGGCAGGGTCGCTTGCCGTCTACAACCACCTTGCCCAACTCTACGGTGCGATTACGCCCGAAGCCGCAAAGAAAGGGCTGGAACTCTACGGCGAGCACAGCGAAGAAGCGCGTTTGAATCCCGGCACGCATCCTAACATCGACCGCCTGCTCGGGCTGGTCGAACGCAATGAAACGCTGCGGGTGAAACAGGTGTTTGCGGTGTAATACCGCGTGAAGCCAGGCAGACTTCAACGCCGCAAAATTTGCCAACGCCCGATATGCTCGCCCTCGCCCGATTCATCCGGTTCGACCTGCCCACAGATCACACGCGTGCAACGCCCGACCCGTAACCAGGCGGCGGCAAGCGTCTGCGCCCGTTGCCAATGAACCGCGGCGTCCCCAGTCCAAGGCTGGTAGAGCGCGTTTTCAATGCAGGGAAAACGCTTTTGCAGGGCAATGGCGGCAACAATAGGCTGTGAGGCAAGAAAATCGAACGGGAATACTGGCTCGCGGACAATTTCGATGCAGGAGACGAGACGGTTCCCGGCTGCGGCAATCCCTGTCTGCGAACCCCACAAGACCACGGTGGGCATGTCGGGCTGTTTGTCGAGAACCGTAGCCAGTCCTACGATGACAAGCTCAACCAGCGGCCCGGCGCGGCGTAACGGCACGCTGGCGTACCGGCGCGCAAGGGCGGAGAGAGTAGCGGTATCAAAGCGGTGTTCGAGCACGGCCCCAGCCCACGGCATGTTCATGGGCAGGCTCCTGGGCAGCGTTCGGCAATCAGGGCAGCGGTGCTGCCGCCAAAACCAACGAAGTTGAACAGCAACCGGTGCGGCAAACCGTGGCTTGCCTGCCAGGCAGGCGTGTCGGTCAAGGCCAGCAGAGCCGTCAGCTCAGTGGAGCCACTGGCACCCAATGTGTGCCCGACTTGGCGCTTGAGGCCGATTTCCGGTGGGCGCCGGGAACCGAAAACGAGGTCGAGCGCGGCGTTTTCAGCCTCGTCGATACCGGGCAGGCCGCTACGGTGCGGTTTGACGAGGTCGATGGACTGCGCGGCCAGCCCGGCTTCGTTGAGCGCAGCAGCAATGTTGGCGGCGATGACGCTCCCATCGGGCGTTGGCAAGGTAGATGAGTAGCCGTCGATGCAGAGCCGGCACGCGGCAATCCGCCAGCCCGGGCCGGGTTGCGCGGTAAGGCGCAGGCCGGTGGCAGCTTCGCCAAGAATCAGCCCACTGCCCTCTTCCGTGCGTGCGAGCAGCTCAAGACTGGCAAAACCGGCAAGCGTCGTCTTGCTGCCGAAATCGACCCCGAGCACCAAGGCTTCGTCAAGTTCACCGCTGGCAATCAGGGTAAAGGCGGCTTCAAGCGCGACCAGCCCGGAAGTGCAGGCAGTGGAAAACATCCACGGCGCAGCCTTGCAGCCAAAGGCAGCGCGAATTTCACCGTCAAGGATGGCAGCATCGTCGCAGGACATATCAGCCACGCCAGTAACGCGGGCAAGAGTTTCAATTTCACCGATTCCGTTTGCGGAGGATCCGATGAAAAGCGGCAGGTCACGAAACGAATCCGGGGGTTCTCCGGCGGTGAATTCAGCCACGAGCAGGCTGAGCGCACGCCGGGTACGGGCCGCCCAGTTTTTTTCCTCGATGGGCAAGGCAAACCAAGGCCAGGATTGGCCAAGCAGGCTGTATTCAGAGAGGTTTTTTTTGCCCGCGAGCAACGATTCGGCGGCTTCAGCGGCGGAGAGCCCAAGAGCCGAAACATGGGCGATGCGGTCGATGTGAACAGGGCGTGCCATGTTCATACAGCCGCTTTGCCCTGCCCTTCCAGCCATGCCGCAAGATTGCCGACGTTGGTGAAAATGCGGCGGGTTTCTTTGCTATCGGTAAGCCGGACACCAAATTTTTTCTGTAGCGCCATCGACAGTTGCAGGGCGTCGAGCGAATCGAGCGCAAGCCGTGTCCCCGCACCGAACAGGGCTTCGTCGTCGGCAATGGAAGCGGGGTCGTAATCCTTGTCGCAGGTACGGACGATCAGGGTTTTGAGGGCAAGTTTCAGTTCGCTCATGTCGAAGCAGTGCAGCGGTTCAGGAAAGCGGTTGCAGCAAGCGCGGCAAGGCCGAAGCATCCCAGCGTGCAGACAGCAGGCAAAACGTCGGCAATGCTACCTTGGCGCAACATGATCTGGTGAAAGCCCTCGAGCGCCCAATTCATTGGCGAGAGTTGCGTCCAGGCTTGCATCGAGGCGGGCATCACGAAACGGGGCACCATGATGCCGCCGATGGCTCCCATCAGGATGTTGCCGACGCCGCCGAGAATGGTGGCCTGTTCGCTGCTGCGCGCAAGGCTGGCGATGAAAAGCGCCCAACCGACCGCCGCGACGCTGACTGCCAGGCTCAGCATCAACAATGCCGCAAGCGCTGCCGCATTGCCGGGAAGGGTCAGCGCCTCGCCGCCAAATAGCGGCACGAGCCAGCGCCCGACGGCAACCATCGCCACTGCCTGTATCTGGTTGACGGCCACAAAAGGCACGAATTTTCCCGCCAGCACGAGGCGAAAAGGAACACGTTGAGCATGGAGCCGTTGCAAAGTCCCACGCTGCCGCTCACCAATGAAAACCGCTGAAATCGGGATGACAACGAAAAACATCGAAAAAATGAGCCAGGCCGGGACTGTTTGCTGCACGGAGGAAGGCAATACGGCAACGGCAGCTTCGTTGCCTTGGCTGCTAACGGCCTCGATTGCGATTTCCGGCGACCCGATATGCTCCGTGGCCTGACGTAGTTCCGGCAGCATCTTGCTTACCCCAAAACGTTCGAGGACATCCGTCAGCCATACCCGGGTAGCCACCGCTTCGACATGCTGGCGGAAGCCGTTGCGTACCATGCTTGGAACAGCAGGGTCTGCCAGAAAACGTAGTCCGGGAGTCTGGTTGGATTCGATCTGGTGGGCAAACCCCTGCGGGATCACGACGGCGAAGGCAATTTCCCCAGCCCGCACCCGCTGGCGGGCATCTTCTTCATCGACCGGGGAAACGGATTTTTTGAGCAGGTCAACGTTGCCCAGCCGCGCATCAAGCGCATGGGAAACCGGGGTATCGTCGAGGTTCAGCACCACGTAAGCAAGAGAGGCTTGTCCGGAAAGCGAATCCGCAAGCGCAAGCGACATGATCAGGATGAAAACCGCGGGCATGATGAAGAGCGCAGCCAGCCCGTGCCGGTCGCGTATGAGCGCCAAGCATTCTTTTTTCCACAGAGCAGCAAGCCGGTTGAACAGTCGGATTCTCCCTTGCCGTATTTAGTCCCGTAGCGAGTGCCCGGTAAGTTCCATGAAAACCTGCTCCAGCGTCCTGCCGCACTTTACTTCCGCAGCTGACCCCGCAAGCAGCACTTTGCCGTGGTCGATGATCGAAACATCAGTGCACACCGCTTCTACTTCTTCCATATAGTGGCTGGTGTAGAGCACGGTGCGCCCGGTCGCGGCGAACTGCCGGACGGCTTCGAGCAGAAAGCGGCGCGACTGCGAATCAACGCCTACGGTTGGTTCGTCGAGCAAAAGAATCTCCGGTTCACCAGTGAGGCCAACCGCCAAGTTCAAGCGTCGCCGCAACCCGCCAGAAAGTTCCCCTGCGCGCTGGTTAGCGACGGTTTCAAGACGGGAAAAAGCCAGCGCCTTAGCACATTGGCACTGCCGCTCCCGGCGAGGCAACCCTTGCACGCCAGCGAAGAACGCGAGGTTTTCGGCCACAGTTAGCATCGGGTAGAAGGCATAGTCCTGCGGAACCAGTGCGATTGCATTGAGCCGTGCAGCCCGCCAATCGTTGAGCGGTTCGCCATCGACAACGATGCACCCCTCCTGTGGCACGAGCAAACCGGCCAGTAACGAAATCAGCGTAGTTTTGCCCGCACCATTCGGGCCGAGCAGGCCGTGAATGCTACCGCGTGCAATACTGACCGAAACGCCATCGAGCGCTAAAGGCACTCCGGGGCGGTAGCGATAGCGGAGATTGTCGAGGCGAATCATGAGAGGCGCACGGCTTTGCCCAGCATGGCGAAAAACGTCTTCTCACGCGCCGCCTGTGCATGCAGCAGGGCTGCGAGATGGTTTGGGTTGAGCGGGTCGCGGTCGCGGATCATGCGCGCCGCAGCGAGTGCAAATTCGCGCCAAAGGTCGCCGATTTCGACCATTTGCGCAGCCAATTCGGCAAGCACTGGAAGGGCAACGAGCGTAGCGGCTTCTTCGAGAAAGGCGGCGTACATAAAGCGGAAACCTCCGCCGCCCGTTCCGATTTCTTCCTGCATACGTATCAGATGCCCGATGTAGAGCTTAGCGGCTTGCGGGTCGGCGGCAGCAGGCAGGCGCCCGAATGCCCGTGCAATTCGTGCAATCCCCCTAACGCCGACGAAAGGCAACGGAGCATGGAGCATGGTCCGTGCGGTTTTTTTGATTGCGGCGGGAACCACCCGCTCCCACGCCGGTTCCTGTGGCGCGCTATCCGGGTAATACAGCAATCCCTTTGGTGCGAGCAGGCCACGGGCGAAACGCGCTTTCGCCAAGTCGGCAGGTGCGCAACGCGTAGGCCCTTCCAGCACAGGATCGGAGAGCAGGTAATCCCCATTCGCTTCGTCGCGCCCGTAGGCAAGCAAGTTGTGGGCGTTGAAGTGAAAGCGGAAATTTTGCGGCATGAACGGCAGCCAGAACACGGAAACCTGCAGACCTACTACCCGTCCGGCATCGAGCAATTCATCAAGCCGCGCCGCCCCTTTTTCTGGACGGCGGAACGTTTCGGTGCGCATCGAAAACCGAAGCGGTTTTTGTAGGCCGCGAATGATCGTCCTAGGCGGCATCCGGTAAGATACCAGCGGCAATCCAGAGAGTTTGATGAAGGGCAAAAAGGCAAAGGTCAATGCCGAGGACAAGCCGAAAACCATTGGCTCGGAAAGCGGCAGGCCGTAATGGCGCACGATGGCACTCATGACCCCGCTTTCGCAATGGGACGCGTGCTGGTGGACAAAGCAGGCCGCTGCCATTTCAGCCGACAACGTTCAACTGATCGGGGTCGATACCCAAAGCTCCCGCGTAACGTGCACGCAAAGCCTTCGAGAGACGGGCAAATACCGCCGGACGGAGGTGGCGGCGCACCTGCCAGCGCCAGAGTCCACTTGCCTGCGCGAGCAGGGCGATGTCCATGCGTGCACGGTACATGTGGACTTCGAGCGGGGAACTTTGCCCAGTGCGCACCCGTTCGCATGCGCTGGCAGCCAGTTCCTCAAACGCCTGTACCGCCTGCTGGGTAACAATCTCTTCGACTTCCCATCCGCACGACTGCACAAGCCCAAGCCGGCCATCGCCGGTACGCGCATACAGAGCCTTGAGATGGCCATCGTAAGTAGCGCTGTTTTCCTGAGGAACATCAATAGCGTCCATTCCGAGCCACCTCATGCTACGGTCAAATGCATGAACCCGCTCGAAAAGCGCCCGCTTTCCGGCACGAAGCACAGCAAGCGTTCGCCCGGTGCAAGACGGCCACTGCAACGCAACTCGTCGATCATGATGTAGATCGACGCCGAACCTGTGTTGCCTTTAGTTTCCAGGTTCGTAAACCAGCGATCGGACGGGATGGGTAACCCGATCCGCGCTAGCACATCAGCGAGGGGGGAACGAAAATAATACGACGACATATGCGGTAAAAACCAGTCGATTTCTTCTACCTTAAGCCTATGCCGCGCGATGAGTGCAGATAAGGGGTTTCCCAAGGTCGCTTCGCCAATGTTGCGATCCAGAAGTTTGACGTCCTGTTTAACGGCGAAGACGGATTTTTCCGCCCATTGCCTGGGCGAAAACCGCGCCCAGCCAGTGAGCGTACCGTCAGGGTTGCGTTCGCTCCCCGCATGCATGCATACGGGCAAGCGGTGCGCAGCGGACGATAGCTCAATCCAGTCGATACGGAGGTTGGTTTGCCCAACGCGCGGACGAGGTTCGACAAGAAAAGCACCTGCACCGTCGGAAAGCATCCAACGCAGAAAATCCTTCTCGAACGCGATGCCTGGATGCACAGAAAGTGCCTCGACGCGAGCAGCGCTTTCCACAGAAAAATGTTCTGCCCGCAGAATCGCGGATGACAGCTCAGAACCTGTTGCCACCGCGTTTTCCGCATCTTTTCCTTTTACCGCGAGCCAGGCGTATTTGAGGGCAGTAAGGCCCGACAGGCAGATACCCGCAGTTGAAACGACCTCGCAAGCGGGATTGCCCAGTTCGCCATGAACCATAACACCATGATTGGGCATAATCTGGTCAGGCATGGATGTCCCGGTGACAAGGCAGCGGAGGCTATCGAGCGCGAAACCGCTTTTCTGTGCAAGGGCACGAATTGCCTCGGCGGTCAGGCTGGCGTTGGTGTGCGTCGGCAAACCGCTTGCCGGGTCAATCGCATAATGACGGCTTTTGATACCGTTCTGACGCAGGACAATGAGCCGGGCACGCGAGGGTCTAGCCCCGATTTGACCAAGAACGGTTTCGATGGATTCGTTGTCGACCGGCGCATTGGGTAAAGCCACAGCCGTGGCAGTAATGAAAGCTTCACTCATATGTCATACGTGCGCCATCTGTGCCAGAAGGTTGCCCATAATGGCGAATGGCCGCTGCGATGCGGCGGGCAAACAACGGCGCAGCCAAACGTTGCAAGACGAAATGAAGCGGCACAATGGTGAGGATCGCCGCGGTGAGATAGAGCGCAAACAGTATGAGTGCCGGAACCCGCCTCCATTGTCCGGCGCGCCCACAAAGACGGACGAGTTTCGACCACACCCGGAAAGCACGTCGGCCAGCGCGCTCGGACATGATCAGATGGGGTACGACCTTAACTGCGCACAGCCCGCTCAACATGGACTGCTCGCGTTTTTCTTCATCGTGCGCAAGCGCTTCGGCCAGCGCCACACCGAACCGCGTCACTCCCGCTGTTTGCTGGGCGTTGATTCCGGCAGGCGGCATACCGAGAAAACGGCCGCGCCGCCCGGTCAGCATCCAGCGCGGCGTAGTAATGAACGTTAGCAGCGATGGGGATTCATCCGTCAATGCCACATGATCGACAAGCCGCCCCCCTACTTCCGTGACCAGCGTTTTCAGCGTATCGAACGCGGAAAACCACATATTGCGGCAAACCACCAAACTGACAACCGGCTTCCCTTTGATCAGGCGTTTACCCTCAGCGCTTTGCAGGAAAGCAGTTATGGGTTGCGATGGAGAGAGATACCAGACTGTCCACGCGAGAATGACCAGATCGAACACTGCACCATCCGGCATCGCGAGGGGTTTATTGGGACGTGGGTCGAGGCACACCGACTCCGGGAAAGCGTCGAGAAAAGCAAAAAACGGCCAAGGAAACGGAAAAGCTGTCTGCGGCCGTAGTACTTCATGATGAACCTGGATTCCCCCCGCTTCCAACGGATGCGCCAAGGCAGTGACAATATCAGCGAGCTGCCCACTCTGAGAATAAGAAACGATGAGAACGTTTTTCATCAATCATTCTGTTTATGAAACTTACACCACCGCTTCCTGTTTCTGCACCTTCACCTTAGCGAATTGTTCGCGCGACACGCCAAGCCACATCACGAGCGGGCTGGCAACGAGCACAGAAGAGTAGATGCCGAAGCAGATGCCGATGGTGAGCGCCAGCGCGAAATAATGGAGGGTTTCGCCACCAAACAGCAACATGGAGAGCACCATCGCCTGCGTGGAAGCATGGGTAATGATAGTACGGGAAATGGTGCTGGTAATGGCGTGATTAATGACTTCAGGCGTTTTCATATCGCGCCGTTTGCGGAAGGTTTCGCGCACGCGGTCGAACACGACGACGGATTCATTGACGGAATAACCCAACACAGCCATCACTGCCGCCAGCACTGATAACGAAAATTCCCACTGGAAGCAGGCAAAGAACCCCAGGATGATGACACAGTCGTGCAAGTTGGCAATGATGATCGAAACGGCGAAGCGCCATTCAAAGCGTAGCGTGAGATAAACCACGATACCGACGATGACTAGCAACAGCGCCATTGCACCGTCACTAGCAAGTTCCTTGCCAACCTGCGGGCCAACGAATTCGACCCGGCGCACGGTAGCCTCTGAACCTTCGATTTTTTTAAGCGTGGCCTTTACCCACTCTCCCACTTTGGAGGTTTCAGTGTCGTCACGGTTTGGCAAACGGATCAAAACATCGCGCGTACTGCCGAAGTTCTGCACCTGAGCATCAGGATAACCAGCGTTGGCAAGCGTTTGCCGCAGGGGTTCAAGCGGGACGGTTTCGGCATAGCTGACTTCGACCAGCGTACCGCCAGTAAATTCGACTGACAGGTTCAAGCCACGAAAAGCGATAAAGACTACCGCCACGACAAAGGTCAACAACGAGATGACATTGAAGACCAGCGCATGACGCATGAACGGGATGTCTTTTTTAATACGAAAAAATTCCATGACGGCGAGTCCCTTGTCCTGCCTAGTTGTTGTCCGGTTTCCATATCTGGCCGATGGAGAGCGCGTCGAGTTTGCGGCGGCGGCCATAGATGAAGTTGATGACCATCCGGGAGACGAGGATGGCGCTGAACATCGAGGTGAGGATGCCAAGGCAATGCACCACGGCAAAACCCCGGATCGGGCCAGAGCCGAAAATCAGCAACGCAATCCCTGCAATCAACGTGGTGACGTTTGAGTCGAGAATGGTGTTCCAAGCGCGCTCATAGCCTGCGGTAATGGCCATTTGCGGGGTGCAGCCATTTCGCAGCTCTTCTCGGATGCGTTCGTTGATAAGCACGTTCGAGTCGATAGCCATGCCCAGAGTAAGCGCCATTGCGGCAATACCTGGCAGGGTCAGGGTAGCCTGCAACAACGAGAGCAACGCCACCAGCAACACCAGGTTGAAGGACAGCGCGACGGAGGAAACCAAACCGAAGAGCATGTAATACACGGTCATGAACACGGCAATGGCGACAAACCCCCAGAGCGTAGAGTGGAAACCCTTGCTGATATTGTCGGCTCCGAGGCTCGGGCCAACGGTGCGTTCCTCGATGATTTCCATCGGTGCGGCCAGCGCCCCTGCGCGTAGCAACAAGGCCGTTTTATTGGCTTCGGCAGTGGACATGCTGCCAGAGATTTGTACCCGCCCGCCACCGATTTCAGTGCGGATGACCGGAGCGGTGACGACTTCGCCCTTGCCCTTCTCGACCAGCAGGATAGCCATGTTTCTGCCGACGTTTTGGCGGGTGAGTTCGCGGAACTTACGCGTGCCCGCGCTATCCAGGTTGAGGTGTACCGCTGGTTGGCTATTTTCGTCGAAACCCGGCTGTGCGTCGGTAAGGTTTTCACCAGTCAGTTCGATCTGTTTATTAAGCAGGAGAGGAATGCCAATGATATCGTTCGCGTTTTCCGCTTGTCCGGCCTTGGCGTGGCCACTGCGGAGGCGTTCGATGTACAGTTCCGTTCCATAGGGCGCCTGCGCCCGGCCTGCGGCTACATCGCGTGCCCGTTGGTCGCCGGGCGAGCCTTCGACCATCCGCAGTTCGAGCGTGGCGGTACGGCCCAGGATTTCCTTAGCCACAGTGACGTCCTGTATCCCCGGCAACTGCACGACGATGCGATCCGCACCCTGCTGCTGGATCACGGGCTCAGCTACACCTAACTCGTTGATGCGGTTATGCAGGGTGTTGATGTTCTGCTTGATAGCGAATTCCCGGATGGTCTGCTGAGCCTGCAAGCTCAGGCTAGCAATAAGCCGGAAGTCATCGCTGCCCCCGTCGCGTTCGACCAGTTGCAGGTCTTTGTTGAAAGACTGGATTACGCCACGGGCAGCGGCGCGCTGTGCGGCATCGCGAAAACGGAGAACCACGGTGTTGCCCTCGCGGGCGATGTTCGCGCGCACGTTCTTGTCGCGCAACTGACCACGCAAGTCACCGGCAACCGCTTCCAACCGATGGGTAATCGCACCGGGCATATCGACTTCGAGCAGGAAATGTACCCCGCCGCGCAAATCCAACCCCAGATACATCGGCAAAGCACGGAGCTTTGTGAGCCATTGCGGAGAATTCGACAGTAGGTTGAGCGCCACGGTGTAAGAGGCGTCCTGCTTATCGGGGTTGAATGCCTTCTCGATGACATCCCTGCCGCGTGATTGGGTTTCGAAATCGGCGAAACGCACGCGAACCCCGGTAGCGTCAGAAAAAATGTCCCTGTGCTCGATCCCGGCTGCCGCGAGCGCGTCAGCGATGCGTTTGCTGTCAGCGACGGGATCCATCTCCAGAGTAGCCTTAGCACTCGAAACCTGTACGGCAGGCGCTTGGCCGAGGAGATTCGGCAAAGCATAAAGCAGCCCCCAACACAGTACGACAACGATGAAAATATTTTTCCAGAGGGGATAACGGTTCATGGTCAGCGGTTTGACGAAAAAATGGTGCGTAGCCTGCGTCTCTCTTCGGGTAGTGCGCCTTCCTAGGGCAGAGGGACGGGATCAAAGGGTTTTCAGCGTCCCCTTGGGCAGCACGGCAGTAATGGTTTGTTTTTGTACGGCAACCACGATGTTGGCAGCGATTTCGACCTGGACGAAGTTATCGCCCACTTCCGTGACTTTGCCCGCAATACCGCCACCGGTAATGACTTCATCCCCCTTCCCGAGGGCATCGACCATGGTTTTGTGCTCCTTGGCGCGCTTCATTTGGGGGCGGATCATGATGAAGTACAGCACCGCGAACATCGCGATCAGGGGCAGGAAATTCATCAAACCGTTGCCCGCAACGGTTTGGCTGGCATCGGCAGCCTGGGCGTAGGCGTTGGAAATCAACACGTCGTTACTCCAAAATTTGCGTTAACCGGTTGATTATATCAGCACTATGCCAAAATCCGACGTTTTATCCAGGCGGCTGGACGGGAATACAGTACGAACCTCTGCCCTTCTGCCGGCAAAGCAACGGACTGCCGTAACGCTCACGGAAACCGCGCCCTGTCCAAGCCAACTATAGTTGGCAGCGATAGTCACCGTGGTTTGCATCCGCGAACAGAAATCATTGGCGGCTGGGACAGGTCAAGTGTACCCGATTGCACGTTTTCAAGATGCCGTTCAATTTCGTGATCTGTTGCGATGCCATTACTTAACAGATCGTTTCGAATCATTCTTATCGTCGCAATTTCCAATGATATGCATTCGGGCAAGGCGATCGGAAAATACGCCTCAGCAGCTATGTTCGCCATGTTGGCCTGTCGAAACATTCGTGGCAGTTTTCTTCCAAAAAACAAGTCCACGCCCCGAGCCGATAACAGCGTTCTGAACCCCTGCCTGATCCGGTTAGCGAGTTCCTGTTCTGGGCCATATGCATCGATGCAACTTAACGGCTGGAGTGCGGGGTCGGCATCCTCTATCACCAGCCAACCGCCAGGTTTCAATGCAGAAACCATGTTCTGGAATGCAAGTTCCCGTTCCGGAACGTGCACCAAAACCAGCCGGGCGTGTACTAGATCAAATAATTCACTGGGAGGAGGATCGCGGGCTACGTCATGTTTACGCACTTCTACATTCGGCGACGCGGCTTCTTTTACCCAAGAATCATCAATATCCGTTGCTAGGATACGCCCAGCATGTCCAACGCGCTCAGCGACCGCTTGAACTAGCGCGACCCCCCCTGCCCCCACTTCCCAGCAATGCCACCCAGAAGCCATGCAACAAGCATCGAATTGCCGGAGCGTGACCGGATCAAACAAAGCGGATAGTGCAGCGAACCGTTGAACTGCTTCTGCCTTTCGGTTTTCCAGGAGATAGTTAGAAGAATTCCCGGGCTCAGGGATACCCCAAAAAATCCCGACGGAACCAGCCATACAACGCTCCTAGAACTCGTAAGATGGGTACCTGGCAGGTGATGAGCGAGTACTGTCGGTCCGTAGATAGCCCATACTATATGACCTTTTCTTCTCTCAGCATGGCTTCGACCTTGTCCCAACAGATATGTGGGCTTCCGCCGTCTGCTGGAATGGTTAAAGGTGCGCCGAGCGCGGCGTCATCTATGTATAGATTCCCGTATGCCTTGGGGCTGGAAGTCCAACTGCTTTGGTCGGGGTTATGGTTAATCCCGTATATAGGGATACCTCTTTCTTCAAACCAATCTACGGCATCCTGTAACTCTTTACCGCTTCTCATCGTCCACAAGATTATCAAGTGTCCTTTTGCATCCAACCTCTTCAGAATACGTTCAGCGCCCAAATCCCTCCCTACTTCTGGGTATTCATGCGTTACAACTGTTCCGTCAAAGTCCACACAAATATACATACCAATACCATCTCTACAAAAACCACTTGTCCCAGCCATATCAGTAACGATGCTTTTGAACAAGTTCAGGGTGTAGCCCAACCTAAAACCCGCCCTTCCCCCACGAATCCTTCAGCGAAACCGTGCGGTTGAATACCGGGGAGCCTTCAGCGGAATCGCGGCGGTCGGCGACGAAATAGCCATGCCGCTCGAACTGGAAGCGTTCTTCCGGTTTGGCCGCCCTGAGAGCTGGTTCCAGCAGCGCATTGATGACGCAGACTGAATGCGGATTGATGTCGGCGAGAAAGTCGCGTTCCATGCTTTCGGAGCCGTCTTCGCGGCGCTGCCCCGGATGTGGGTGGGCAAACAGACGGTCGTAGAGCCTCACTTCGGCGCGGTAGGCGTGTGCAGCGCTGACCCAGTGCAGGTTGCCCTTGACCTTGTAATTGTCAGACCCCGGTGTGCCGGATTTTGAATCCGGGAAGTACTCGGCGAAAACGGTCATAACCCTGCCGTCGGTATCCTTCTCGCATCCGGTGCATTTTACTACGTAGCCGTAGCGCAGGCGAACCGTGTTGCCGGGGGTGAGGCGATGGAACCCTTTAAGCGGCGTTTCCATGAAATCTTCGCGTTCGATCCACAACTCGCGACCCAAAGGCATATCGCGCTTGCCCAGTTCGGGCTTGAGCGGATGGTTCGGTGCCTGACAGGCTTCGCTCGCACCCTCGGGGTAATTGACGAGGACGAGTTTCAGCGGGTCGAGCACGGCGATGCGCCGGGAAGCAATTTCGTTCAAGTGCTCTCGCATACATTCTTCGAGCACGCCCATGTCGATCCAGGAATCGGATTTCGCTACGCCGATTCGTTCGATGAAGCAGCGAAAACCTTCCGGGGTGAAGCCACGCCGCCGCGCACCGGAGAGAGTGGGCAGGCGCGGATCATCCCATCCGGCGACATGCCCCTCGTCGACGAGTTGGATGAGCTTGCGCTTAGAAAGCACCGTATAGGTGAGGTTGAGGCGGGCAAATTCGATCTGCCGTGGCAGTGGCCGGGGAAAGTGCCCGGCATCGGCCAACTCATCAAGCACCCAATCGTAAAACGGGCGCTGGCCCTCGAACTCCAGGGTGCAAATCGAGTGAGTGATGTTCTCGATGGCATCCTCGATGGGATGGGCAAAAGTGTACATCGGATAGATGCACCATCTATTGCCAGTGCGGTGATGGGACGCGTGACGGATGCGGTAAATCGCCGGGTCGCGCATGTTGATGTTGGGGTTTGCCATGTCGATCTTCGCACGCAACACATGCGTCCCATCGGGGAATTCGCCAGCTTTCATGCGGCGAAAAAGATCAAGGTTCTCTTCAATGGCACGCTCGCGGTAGGGACTGTCAGTTCCCGGCTCGGTGAGCGTGCCACGGCGCTTGCGCATCTCCTCTGCGGTTTGCGAATCGACGTAAGCCCTGCCCGCCTTGATCAGCGATTCGGCACAGGCAACCATGATATCGAAATAGTCAGAAGCAAAATACAGATGCTGTTGCCAGTCGAACCCAAGCCATTGCACGGCCTCGATGATGCCGTCGACGTATTCCTGTTCTTCCTTTTCCGGGTTGGTATCGTCGAACCGCAGGTGGCAGATGCCATCGTAAGTTTCGGCCAGCCCGAAATTGAGGCAAATCGCCTTGGCATGACCGTAGTGCAGATAGCCGTTCGGCTCAGGGGGAAAACGCGTCGTTATCCGCCCTCCCCATTTGCCGGAACGGTTGTCCTCGTCGATGACGTTGCGGATGAAGTTGCTGCCAGGGGAGGCAGCAGCGGGAGAGTCAGCAGAAGCCATACTGTCTGAACGTCCTGTTCGTCGATGCCGCGGGGCAGTTTTTGTGAGTCTAGGTCTCGTCCATGGAACCGCGCAAGCCTTCGATTTCCTCTTTGGATAGCTTGGTGATTTCCATGATTACCTCGACCGAGAGGTTCCATTCGAGCAACGTGCGGGCTGCATTGTGCAGCATCTCGCGGCGGCTCTTTTCCACAGCAGATAGCGCCTGGGAAGCGAGGAGTTCTGGTTCCTGTTTCATTTTCAAGCCTAAAACGGCAGTTGCAAGCCGGGCCACACGCCGTCGATGGCTTCGCGGAACGCTTGCTGGATGTGCCCGAGTGCCGTGTCGCTGTCCGCCTCGAAGCGGAGCACGACCACCGGGGTTGTATTGGAAGGACGGGCAAGGCCGAAGCCATCAGCATACTCGACCCGAACGCCATCTAGGGTAATGACCTCGGTAGCGCCCCCAAACGTAGCGCTTTCCCGCAGCCGCCGCACAAGTTCAAAGGGTTCGCCCTCGTTCATCTTGATATTAAGTTCGGGCGTGCAGACTGCGTTGGGCAAGGACTTTAGCACGGCACAGGCGTCGGTGTGCTTTGAAAGGATTTCAAGCAGCCGCGCCCCAGCGTAGAGGCCGTCGTCGAACCCATACCAGCGCTCCTTGAAAAACATGTGGCCGCTCATCTCACCCGCCAGCGGTGCGCCGGTTTCCCGGAGCTTTGCCTTGACGAGCGCGTGGCCAGTATTCCACATCGTCGGCTTGCCGCCCCGTGCGCGTATCCAGCCCGCAAGGTTGCGCGTGCATTTCACGTCGTAAATGATTTCGCCGCCGGGAACCCGTTCGAGCACGTCGGCAGCAAACAGCATCAACTGGCGATCCGGGTAGATAATATCGCCATCTTTCGTCACCACGCCAAGACGGTCGCCATCACCATCGAATGCCAGCCCGAGTTCTACATCGGTTTCAGCGAGGGTACGAATCAGGTCATGGAGGTTTTCCGGCTTGCTCGGGTCGGGATGGTGATTCGGAAAACGCCCATCCACCTCGCAGAACAGTTCTATCACCTCGCAGCCCAACCGGCGAAACAGCATCGGGGCGACCGCGCCTGCCACACCGTTGCCGCAGTCGATAGCGATTTTCATCGGGCGTGCGAGCCTCACGTCACCGACGATGCGGGCGATATAGTCGCCGATGATATCGGCCTCATGGCGGACGCCCGCGCCATGCGTGAGTTCCCCGTCAGCAATGCGCTGGCGGAGCGCAAGGATTTTTTCCCCGAAAAGCGTTTCGCTGCCAAGCACCATCTTCAGGCCATTGTAGTCGGGCGGATTGTGGCTACCGGTAACAGAAACGCAGGAATGCGCGCTGAGATGGTACGCCGCAAAGTACGTGACCGGCGTCGGCACACAGCCGATATCGATGATATCGACCCCGGCGGCAAGGATGCCTTCGGCAAGCGCGTTGGCTAGTTCCAGCCCAGAAAGCCGCCCGTCACGCCCGATGGCAACAGCTTGCTGCCCACGTGCGGCAGCCTCACTGCCAATAGCATGCCCAATAGCCTTCACAGCATCAACAGTGAGCGTCTTGCCGACAATGCCACGAATGTCGTAAGCCTTGAAGATTTCGGCGGCGGGGAGGGGAAGGTTCATCATGTCATGCAATGTGATTTGTGCTTTCCGGCTTCAAACTTTGGCAAGCCAGTGCTTGTATTCGGGGGCGCGGCCATTGACGGCATCGAAGAACTTCGCCTGCAATTTTGCGGTAACCGGCCCACGATAGCCCCCGCCGATGGGGCGGTTGTCGAGTTCGCGGATCGGCGTTATTTCAGCGGCCGTTCCAGTGAAGAACGCTTCGTCGGCCAGATAGATGTCATCGCGGGTCAGGCGGCGGGACAGCACTTCCAACCCCATGGCGTTGGCAATCTGAATGACCGAATCGCGGGTAATGCCAACGAGCGCCGAGGCGATTTCCGGCTCGATCAGCACGCTGTCCTTGACGATGAAGAGGTTTTCGCCAGAACCTTCGGCAACGAACCCCTGCGTGTCGAGCAGGAGCGCCTCCTGATAGCCGTCGCGCGTGGCTTCGAGGTTGGCGAGGATGGAATTGGTGTAAGCACCCGCAACCTTGGCACGTGGCATGGTGACGTTAACGTGGTGGCGTGCGAAGGAGGACGTTTTGACACGGATACCGTGCTCGATGGCTTCCTCGCCGAGATACGCACCCCAGGGCCAGGCAGCAATCGCCACATGCACCGAAGCTCCCACGGTGGAGACTCCCATCTTTTCCGGGCCGTAATAGACGATGGGGCGGATGTAGCATTCCCTGAGCTTGTTGGCGCGCACGACTTCCTTTTGCGCTTCCACCAGTATTTCATGGGAATAGGGTATGTCCATCAGATAGATGCGGCAGGAATTGATCAGGCGTGTCGTATGTTCGTTCAGGCGGAAGATCGCGGGACCCTCAGCGGTATCGTAGACGCGCAAGCCTTCAAACACGGACAAGCCGTAATGCAGGGAATGGGACAGCACATGCGTGGTCGCTTCGCGCCACGGGACGAGCTTGCCATCTTTCCAGATAAAGCCGTCGCGATCAACCATTGACATTTTGGGGTTCTCCGTTGGTTGAAAATAAGTTGGAAGCGTTCGTCCTGCCGCAGGAACGAAAGACTGATGATTTTAACGCAAGACCGCCACATGGCGGGTAGTAATGCACACGGCAAGGAGAAAAGTAGGGTAGAGGTAGGCACAGGGCGCAGGCGGGCTTGGGTTTTGATGGCCACTTTACGGAGCCCAGGGCGGTATGCCGGGCAGAAGTGCCTGCCTTTCTTGGGCTACGCCCTACCCTCTCCTACAACATGGGAGAGGGGTGCGAGGATAAGCCAAAGTTTTCCTATAACCTTCGCTTTATATCGATTCTCATTTCTCTCGTAATCCCAGCATCATTTATTTGCCACGGTTTGATCTCAACCTTGAAAGGTGCCGCCATACCAGCATCTTCCACGCGCTTGGCGTTGGAGTGGTGCACAGGCATGATTTCGAGGTCTGGTTTCACCGCCTTGGGATCCTTGCTTTGGTAATCCGGATTAGGCACAGTCAGGCCTTTCTCAGGATCCCAATGATAATCGTCGGTTATGGATACGTACCATTCCTTGAACCGTACATTGACAAATGAAGAGTTTGGGATGGGAGAAACAACCACCTTGCATTTACTCTTAAGTTGAAAGCCATGCATCGCACCCAGAATGTCCCTTTCAGCAGAAGTTCCATGCGTCTGTATGCGATTGATCTCAACTCGACCCTCACCAATAACGCACAAGCTCTCGTACTCAAGAGCCAGTTCACCCCGCATATCCCATTTTTGAAACCCGGGTAAACCTTGAATACGGGGCAGTATGCCCCCCCATTTCCCATTTTTTGCTCTTTTTTCGGTCAAAAAAATTGTACGGTGAAAAATTAACCCCTCACGAACCTGCTTGAGTTCAAGCGAGCGGAGGTGTGGGGGCGCTTCAAACAAATATACTTTGTTCCGTTCCCTGTTGTTTAACCATGTATTGAGCAATTTTCCCGCAAGCGGCTCACTGAGATCTGGTACATTTTTTGGCCACCAATTGGCCAACCGTCGGTACCAAGCCGCCACATCTGGAGCATCCAGCTCCCCCAGATAATCAGGCCCTATAAGTTTTTCCAACAGGATTTTATTAAAATTCATTTCATTCACCTCGCAATGATTTGGTTTGTTGTTTAGGCAATAAGCGCGAGTAACGTAGCAACAACCTTTCTGCTGTTCCTTTGAGATCAATTTGTGGCCCAACAGCCGTAACGGGAAGCGACATGCCTAGTGAGACGCGAAGGTCATATACGCCGTCCGGGGTGCGCGTTACAAAATCGACGCCCCCTCCCCCTGCCCCCCCCATGCCTCCCAAGCCTTGGAGAAACGTCCCCACAGGTGCCCATACCACGGTAATAATGCAGTAATCGCTACCGTCCATGCCCGGCTGCCGGATGAGCGAAAACGAGTACGCTCGCCCTCCGTTTTCCGTCGTTTCTGGTTGAGACGTTTCAAAAAATGCCTGTGCACCTGGATCGGGAAACACAGCATTCAGTGTGGTAATGCTGTCAAAAAACGAAAGACGTTTGCCCACCTCCTGCAAATAATGTTGCAGCAACCTTTCTGCCGTAGAGATGGGATCGAATTCTTCTGGCCAGCCAACCATGCTGGGGAGGCGCATGGTTTCTGAAACACGAAGGTCATACATTCCGTCCGGGGTGCGCGTCACAAAATCGATAGTGTCGCCCCCTTGCCCTGCGGAAACTTGAGTGCCTTGACCGAAGGTTCCCGCAGGTGCCAGTACCACGGAAATATCGTGGAAATGGCGATCCTCCATACCCGGCTGCCGGGTCAATGCAAACGAGTAACCCTGTGTCCCTGCCTGTGTCTGTACTGGGTTCTTTTTGTAAAGTGCCCGCATCGCTGGGTCGGGGAACATGGTTTCCAGCGTGACGATGCTGTCAAAAAGTGTGAAGTCTTTTGCCGCAACTGTGTTTATGGAGGGTTCGGGCGAAGTTTCTGCCAAGGATTTGGGGAGTGCCTTGTTCAGTTTGTTCAACTTCCGCAAATAATGTAGTTGTAGCCTCTTCGCCATGGATTCAAGGTCGAGTTCAGGTATATCGACCGTATCGGGAAGCCGAATGTCCGATGAAATGCCAAGGTTATATATGCCGTTTGGCGTGGGCATATCAAAATTGATGCTTTCTTCTCTTCGTCCCATAGCATCTTCTTTGTGACGGCGCTTTGTAGCAGGAAATGCTCTCGCGGGCGCTATTATGGGCGTCAATGTCACGTTGATATAATGGGTATCGCCTTCTGGCTCCATGCCTGGCTGCCGGATTAACTCGAACGTATACATTCGGCTTTCTTCCGACATCTGTGGATGAGAAAGCAGCCTATAGCGTGCCCGCACAGCCGGATCGGGAAACACGGCCTCCAGCGTAACGATGCTGTCGAAGATCGAAAGGTCTTTTACCGCATCTACGCTTGCAGAGGATGCAGCCCCATTCCCTAGTTGGGACGAAGTACAGGCAGTGACGGATAAAAACACAATACACGCCAACATCCCAGCAACTACGGCGCATACATTGGTCAGCGAATACTTTTTTATGCACTTAATTGGCATAAACTGGAGTTGATACACTAGCATTTGTAACATTCATTCATCCCGCAATGGTTCGGGCAGTTGGTTAGACAAATGCTGCGAATAGCGCAACAGCAACCTTTTTGCTGTTCCTTCGAGATCAAATTGTGGCACAACAGCCGTAAAGGGAAGCTGCGTTTGCAATAAGACAAAAAGTTCATATTTTCCGTCCGGGGTGTTCGTCGTATAAAAAACCTCCCCTCTCCCTAGATTTCCCCCACCTCCCATGACTTGAGAAGACGTTCCTTCAAGTACCCATTTGATGGAAACAACGTAAAGGCCATTCGTTTGTGGAGTTAGCGCAAACAAGTACACCCTGCTTCCTGGCTCCTTCATCTCTGGCGGAGACACTTCAAAAAGCGCCTGCACAGCTGGGTCGGGAAACACCGCATCCAGCGTGGTAATGCTGTCGAAGAACGAAAGGTCTTTTATTACATCCACGTTTGCAGAAGGCGCAGCCCCTGCCTGGGGCGGAGAGCCTTTCTCAGTACAACCTGCGATGGACAAAAACGCAACGCACGCCAACATCCCAGCAACGGCTGCACACACATTGGTCAACGAATACTTCAGGCCATTTGACATCCGCTTCCCTTTATATGAAAAATAAATACATACAAAAGTTTAACCTACTTAGCATTCTATAAGGAAAGAGTATTACAACATAGCAGGCGACAGCAAATGGGCGCTAGAATGAAGAAATTTACGCCTTCCTCCCATGAGCCACCGTTGGAAACCAAGCGTCACCGTCGCCGCTGTCATTGAACGTAATGGCCGCTTTTTACTGGTTGAAGAAGAAACCGCCGACGGCTTGCAATTCAATCAGCCCGCTGGGCACCTGGAGGCAAACGAATCGCTGCTCCAAGCCGTTGTCCGCGAAACGATGGAAGAGACCGCGCATCCGTTTACCCCGGAATACCTGGTGGGTATCTACCAGTGGCCACGTCCACAGGGAGATGCTGCCTACTTACGGTTTGCCTTCAGTGGCTGGGTAGGGGAAAGCGACCCGGCGCGCACGCTCGATAGCGGCATCGTGCGCACAGTCTGGATGACGCTCGAAGAACTCCACGCCACGCACGCACGTCACCGCAGCCCGCTCGTACTGCAATGTGCGGAGGACTGGCTGTCTGGGCGGCACTATGGGCTGGAACTGCTGCGCCATTACGGCAACGGAAGCCTTCCATGAGCACGGTGGAAGCCGGGAACCGCATGAGGGTGGTCGTGGGCATTTCCGGCGGCGTCGATTCCGCCGTTGCGGCTTTGCTGCTCAAGCGCCAGGGGTACGCGGTCAGCGGCCTCTTCATGAAGAACTGGGAAGACGACGATGCTGACGGCTATTGCCCGTCCCGACAGGATTTGATTGATGCTGCCTCAGTGTGCGACGTGATCGGCATCGACCTCGAAGCCGTCAATTTCAGTCGCGAATACAAGGAAAGGGTATTTGCCGATTTCTTGCGCGAATACGAGGCTGGCCGCACCCCGAACCCAGACATCCTGTGCAATTCCGAGATCAAGTTCCGCTGCTTTCTCGACCACGCTATGAACATGGGAGCAGAACGCATCGCCACCGGGCACTACGCCCAGGCGCGTGCCTGGGAAGGCGATGGTTGCCGCGAATATCAGTTGCTCAAGGCCAGGGACGGTACGAAAGACCAGAGCTACTTCCTTTACCGCCTCACCCAGGCGCAACTGGCAAAAACCCTGTTTCCGCTCGGCGCACTCACCAAGCGGGAAGTGCGCCGCATTGCCGCCGACGCTGGGCTTCCGGTTGCAGCCAAGAAAGATTCGACCGGAATCTGTTTCATCGGCGAACGACCGTTTCGCGAATTCTTGATGCGTTACCTGCCGACCTGTCCTGGCGAAATCCACAATCTCGATGATGGGTGCGTCCTCGGCGAACACCAGGGGTTGATGTACCATACTGTCGGGCAGCGAAAGGGGCTCGGCATCGGCGGCATCCGGGCGCGGCAGGATGCGGCAGGCGGGCATGACGCCTGGTACGTGGCCGGAAAAGACGTAGCCGCCAATGTGCTTTACGTCGTACAGGGGCACAACCATCCGGCCTTGCTCAAGGATCGCCTCACCGCGCTCGACCTCAACTGGGTCGCAGGCCGCGCACCCCACGCACACTGGACCTACACCGCCCGGCCACGTTACCGCGCCCCGGACACGCCCTGCGTGATCGACTCAATGGAGCCGGATGGGGAGGATGTACGCGCCCAGATCGTTTTCGCCCAACCACAATGGGCGCTCACGTCAGGGCAAAGCGTGGTGCTCTATGAATCGCAGGTGTGCCTGGGGGGCGGCATCATCTGTACGAGTTTCCCTCATTGAGACTGGTTTTCGTAGCCCGCCATCATAAAAATCGCCCCTGAACAATATGCCGGATCGTATTGACCAGAGCAACAGCATGCGTCTTGAAGCTGTCCGTATAGCGGCGACGAGGGATACATTGCATCGGAACACCCCCAAAAAATGATCAAAGTATCGCTTCTTGGCCTTCGTTTCGGCGGGGCAAGTTCAATCTATTTCAACCCCGTGTTGGAACCGAGATAGCGTTTGTGACAAGGTGACGACACCGGGTCGTTTTTCGATCCTGGCCGCACCCGGAACATGGCCATGAGATATTCATTCCCGAAACGTATCATCACGGGTTGTCTCTTGCGTAAAACGACAGGCATACTGTTCTGGAAACGAATAAGCGCAGGAAGACAGGAGATGGAGTCTGATGGTTTTTACCTGGAACCCCTTTAAATTTTTTCGCAGAATTTCTCCCGAGCTTGCCCGGAAAAAACACCTGGAGGCGCTGCTTACCCGCATCGCTGCTGATTTTGCCGACGATCATGTTTCCGCCTGGGTCGCGTTGATCGATACCGTACGCCCCTCCCGTGCGCATCGCACCGATGACGCCGTCGCCGTCCTGTCCGAACTCACACAGATGCTGGCCAATACCCCCGACAGCCGACATGCGCTGCGCACGGCGCTGCTAAAACTTTTCGTCGACCATAAACAGATTTCGCTTTACATCTCGTCGGGCCTGCTGCCTTCGACTGGTTTCTTCTCCGAGACGGCTCGCCGTATTTCGCACCGCCTGCTGCCTGACGTTATCGATCCTACCTACTTGAAAGACCTTATGACGGTGATTTTTCACCGCAAGGATGACGAAATTTGGGTCGAGGCGGTTCCCAACGACGTGTGGATCGGCTTTTTCCGCACCTTGCTTGATAACGCTGAGACCTCGCCCCGCGAAGGAGAAGCCCTGCCTATTGCGCTCTCGGAAATGCTTGAGGCCCTGCGCATCCTCTCCTATCACGTTTCGGCCATTGGGCTGGATCCCGAACTGGTGCGCATCGACCCGCACCTCGAAGAAGTGGAATCTCCATTTATTGCCCAGAACACCGAGGTCATGGCTTATCTGGAGGCTTACCGCACATGGTGGAATAACCCCGAGGCTCCGCTTGGGGACGAAGCTCACCTTGGGGTCATGCTCGACCAGTGCCAGGAAGTCCTGCAGCGTGTACGTCGGCGTGCGTCCCGCCTGGGAACCAGCCTGACATTGACTTTCACGCTGGAACGCCTGCGGCAGCACCTTGACCGCATCCATGGATTGCTCGGGTTGCTGCACGAGTTGCACCAGACACGTACCATCGTTTCATTGCTGCCTCAGGCGGTGGCGTTTTTCAAGAAGACGGTACGCGCCGAATGCCGCAAAAACCGGCTCTCCGATTACTGGAGCACCAACGTCGGCCTGCTTTCCCTGCGCATGACAGAAAGCGCGAGTAAACGGGGCGAACAGTACATCACAACCAACCGGCACGAATATTTCGGCATGTTCCTTTCGGCAGCGCTCGGCGGCTTCATCATCGCCTTCATGTCGGCCTTCAAGATCATGCTCGGTAAACTGGAGATGGCCCCGCTCACCCAGGCTTTGTGCTATTGCCTGAATTATGGCATCGGTTTTGCGCTCATTCACTTTCTGGGCGGCACGGTGGCCACCAAGCAACCTGCAATGACCGCTAACGCCATTGCGGCCTCCATCGGTGAAGTCCGTGGGAAAACACGCGACCTCGAAGACCTCGCCGTAGTCGTCGTGTGCACTCTGCGCAGCCAATTTGCCGCCATCGTTGGCAACCTCGGCCTATCTATCCCTATGTCGATCCTGTTCTCGTTCGCGTTCGTTCATTTCATGGGGGCGCCTTTCATCGATGTCGATAAGGCCGAGCACCTGCTTGCCGATGCCCATCCCTTGAGCGGAGCGCCGTTTTTTGCGGCGGTCGCTGGAGTGTGCCTCTTTCTTTCCGGCCTTATTGCCGCTTATTACGACAATCTGACGGCCTATAACCGCATTCCGGAACGATTGGCGCAATTGCGCTGGCCCCGGCGGCTGTTCGGTGAAGCACTTACGCAACGCTTTACGGCTTACGTCGAAAACAATCTGGGGGCGCTGGCTGGTAACTTCTTTTTTGGTTTCCTGTTAGGGGGCGCTACCGCGTTGAGGGTGCTGCTCGGCCTGCCACTGGATATCCGTCATATCGCCTTTTCCTCCGCGTATGTCGGGTTTGCAGCCGCAGCTTATGATTTCGCCGTACCCCTTTCTGTGCTCGGCGTCACTATTACGGGCGTCCTGTTGATCGGCTTGATAAACCTGCTCGTCAGTTTTACTCTTGCCCTTTATGTGGCGATGCGTTCGCGCGGTATTACTTTCGCTCAAGGGCGCGTTCTCAGTACCCTGGTGTTGCGCCATTTTTTCAGTCACCCGCTGGATTTCTTTTTTCCTCCGCGTAGTGCCGAACCCGCCCTCCCTCCACCCACTAAGAACAACGCAGAGCAACCGAATGACGGCGGCAGTGAAACCCCCACCTGATCTTGGGGAGCCGCTCTTGGATATTGACGGCCATGTCCATCGAAATAGAACTTAAGCTCTCTTTCCCCGCCGAAACCCTCCCGGAAATCGTATGCCATCCACTCATCGCGGGCGCGCCGCGCGAAGGGGAACCGGACACGCTCGACAACACCTATTTCGACACACCCTCGCTCACGCTCAAGGCGCACAGGGTTGGGCTTCGGCTGCGCCAGCAAGCAGGGGGGATGGTGCAAACCGTCAAATGCTCGGCTCAAACGAGCATCAACGGGCTGACACGGCGGCCAGAATGGGAAACGCCCTGGTGCGGATATTTCAACTTTTCCGCTGTCACCGACACAGCTATCGCCGCCTTGCTCACGCAGGTTCGGGACGAACTCGTCCCTGTTTTCACCACACGCTTTTTACGCGACACCCGGCGCATCGAACCGCGTTCCGGCGTGTGTATCCTTGCCATGATCGACACCGGCCTCATTGAGGCGGGAGGGAGCAGCACACCGATCCATGAGCTTGAACTCGAATTGGTCAAAGGCGATGAGAGCGAACTCGTCCGGTTCGCTGAAAATTTGCGGGAAACCCTGCCCCTGACATTTGAAAACGTCTCCAAGGCGCAACGTGGCTACCGGCTCGCCGCATTCGGGCATGTTGAAGCCAACTTTTTATAATAAAATGCGCCGTGCTTTATTACGATGACAGGTGTGATGTTTTCCCTCGCTGCAGGGGCTAAAAGCGTAGGAACCACACTTCTATGCTGTTAACGACGGGCGTATGCTTTGATTTCCGCCCCATAAATCTGTTACCCATGTCGAACCCTTCGCCTGGACAACCTAAATGGTAGTTATTCCGAACGGCACCCTGCGCATCGTCGACGGCATCAAGCGCGTCTATTACGATGGCTACTGGATCAAGGCTTACGATCCGCCCGCCGACTCGTTGCAGGCCAAGAAACTCCTGATTCAAGCGACGACCCGCCGCCTATTCAACCATGTCGAACACGGCATCAACATCCCCGGCAAACGCCTAGGCGAAACCCGTGAAGCTTTTGAGAAGGAACAGGTTCCGGCGAGAAAGCGCGTCAAAGGCGCTATGCTGGCCGGGGCGTTATTCAACCGCGCCACCGATATCTTCACCAAGCTCGTGGAGTTGCAGGAGCAGGGCATCGAAATCGACGAGGACAACGCCCTGATGTGCGAATGCGGGGACTGCCTGCAAGAAGCACTTTCCCTGGGCCGTATGGTTCTGCACCGTAGCGGCGAGGAGGGCATCGACGAGTTGTGGGGCGAGCCTTTCCGTGCTTTTTCCATCCCGGTAGAGGCTTTCTACGAGAGCCGCTACATCAAGATAGCGCAGACGCTGCGCGACATCGACCGCGTCTCCGATGTGATGGTGCACACCTTCGCCAACGACCCACTCTTTTCCGATGCACCAACGATCATCCGCCGCTTCACCGACGAAGCCAAGAACAAGTGCGAAACCCTGCGTACCGACGAAGACATTTTCGATATCTGGGCCGGTTTCGTTGTCGCTTCAGAGCAGCTTGCCGCTTACGCCCCGCCCATGCCTGCGCAGCCGGACGCACCGTTGATGCGCCATGCAGCGGATGGGATCCGCCTCATCAAGCAGGGGCGTGCGCTCATCACTTACCTGAGCCGAGCCAGGGTAACGATGCCCCGAAGCACTAAGGACTACCTCGAACGCTGTGAGGAATACCGGCGCATTTACTCCCCGGTTATCCCGCTTCCTGCTGCCGCTTCCGCTTGAGTGCTTTGTGGTATCAGGTAATGAAGGAGCGGTTATTTACCACGCGGTTACTATTCAAGAATAACCAGTTGGCTGTTTTTCGCAGCAAAGACACCTCCCCAGCTCGGCCGACGAAGGGTTTTACTCCGCCTCCCACTTCCCTACAACTGTGCCAATCACGCGAAAATCTTCCTTGATGGAAGGGTAGGCGTCCTTGTCAGGGTTGCGCGCTTCCAGCCAGCACCGGTCTTCTTCTTTCCTGTATACCTTGAACGTGGCGTATGGTTTACCAAACTCAACAGCGACCACGCGCTCGCCGGATACAGGAGACCGGCGTTTTGTATCCACAAAAATAATGCAGCCAGACGGGTAACTCTTGCCCATTGGCGCGGTCATCGACTCGCCTTCAACGCGCAGGGCGATGACGTGCTCTGCGTTTTCAATGTACGGAATCCATTTTTCGGCACTGCCCTTTGGAAAGTTGCCGCGAATTTCAACCCATTCGGCGGCCTGAACCCATGAGAGCAAAGGAACATACCCTATGATGTCTAGGGTGGGGGAGATATTTCCCAAGGGTCTTAGGAAGCAAACCAAGCTACAAAGGTTGCTCACGCAACAACTTTAACAGTACCAAGTAAAGGTTGCCATGGCGATGGTTAAATCGAAACTCGCACTCTTTGAGGTGAAGCACAA
>Ga0123357_10000291_pt1 | contig 48089 bp, 35 predicted proteins | sample TergutEmb28metaG_FD_89873 | JGI IMG/M metagenome (GOLD analysis project Ga0123357, IMG submission 89873) | Embiratermes neotenicus P4 segment gut microbial communities from Petit-Saut dam, French Guiana - Emb289 P4 | ecosystem: Host-associated > Arthropoda: Insects > Digestive system > Gut ...
CAGCCCAGCCGTTCGGCAAGCATGGTTCTAGCCATTGCCCGAAAACCGTGGCCGGTGATTTCGGTCTTGGTGTCATACCCCATGGTTTGCAAGGCCCGATTGACAGTCATGTTACTGATGTGACGGTCATGCCGCGCACCCTGAAACACCCATTCACTCTGACCGGTAACAGGACGCAGGGTTGCCAGTATCTCCAGCGCTTGCCGGGCGAGGGGAACAAGGTGTTCTGTCCTGGTTTTGCTGGTCGTATAACGCCATTCAGCCCGCTCATGATCAATATCCACCCACCGCATGGCTATCAGTTCACCGGGACGACAAAAGAGCAGGGGAAGCAGCTTGAGAGCCGCCCTGGTGACGATGGATGTTTTCAGCCATGAACCATAAGAGTCTATGTCACGCAAGAGCTTTGCCACTTCAGCAGGGTCGGTCTTCGTGGGCATGTGGCTGACTTGCGGGGTCTGCAATGCGCCTTTCAAGTCCTGACAGGGGTCACGCTCTGCCCGGCCTGTTACAATAGCATAGCGCATGACCTGTGAAATGACGGATTTTACCCTATACGCGGCTTCGATGTAGCCCAGCCCTTGAATCCACTGCAACAGGCGCATGACTTCCGGCGGATTAATTTCGGCAATAGGCCGCGTGCCGATCTGAGGAAAGACATAATTATCCAGCCGGGCTATAACATCATGGGCATGGTTCTCAGCCTTGCCTTGCCGCCACTGGTCAAACCATTCTCGCCCCACGGTCTCAACGGTGGTGGCCTTCTTCATTTCCTCAGCGGCCTTTCCTGCCTTTCTTGCCTCGCTGGGGTCAACACCATGGGCCAGCAGCTTACGGGCCTCAACAAGGCGTTCACGGGCTTCCTTGAGGGTGATTTCCGGCCACTGGCCCAGGCCAAGCATGTTTGCCTTTCCGTTGAACCGGTAGCGGAATCGCCAGAGCTTTCCCCCGGATGGGGTGACAAGCAAGGACAGGCCAAGCCCGTCCGTTTTTGTGAACGGCTTGGCTTGCGGCTTCAGATTTCTGACGGTGGTATCTGTCAGGCCCATGGCCCCCTCCCTTTTGTGTATACGCAAAAACCGCGCACATGTGTGTATACGAGATCGTATACACAAAAAAGGTGGATGTCAACGGATGAGATGGGACTGCGCAGGACAAGAAAAAGGCCGGATTCCTTGATTTATCTTGGAATTTCCGGCCGTTATTGGACTGTAGCGAACTATGCTGGATTATGAAATGGCTGGGGGACAGGGATTCGAACCCCGATAAGCGGAGTCAGAGTCCGCCGTCTTGCCGTTAGACCATCCCCCAGTCGGGCGGGAAGTAGGGCGAAAATAGAAGGATTCATCGTGGTTGTCAAGGAAAAACCCGATATCGGTGACAGGCTCTCCCCCCTTCAGCGGAAAAATACGCCCCTTCAGGAAATGACCAGTCCGGCGTAGCCGACCACCTGGCGGGTGTCACCGCTGGCTTCACCGGAATCAGTGTACCGGACCAGTTCGGATCGGGTGGCCCCAAGCTCCAGGGCAGCCAGAAGAGCAATGGTGGTGGGCACTACGCCGCACATCGAAATTCTGCTGCCGAGCACGGTCGCGTACAGCCCTTGCGGATCAAGGGCAAGGATGCGCTCGATCGCCAGCCTGTCCTTTTCGGCGGCTTGCGGGCGCGATTCGTAATGGCTCATATCGGTCGAGGCCACGAGCAAAACCGGATGGCCGGACTCCCGGATGGCCGCAGCCAGCGCCCTGGCCACAAGCCGACAGAGTTCATAGGGTATCTGCGAGATGATCAGCGGCACGATACGTAACGCCGGATGGGCCTGCTGCAGGAAAGGAACCTGTACCTCGAGCGAGTGTTCGGCCGCGTGGGCTACGGGATCCTCGACGATCTGGGCGGAATGCCTGCGGATGGCCGCTGCCAGCTCCCGGTCGATCGGCACCGTGCCCAAGGGCATCCGCCAATCGTCAGCGCCGAGCGCGAGGGCAGCGCCCCGGCCATGGTGATTGGGACCCAGCATCACCACCGTTTCCGGAACCCGCACCCGGCTGATGGTGATTCCGGCGGTTGCCCCGGAATACATGTAGCCCGCATGAGGCATGACCACGGCCAGGGCCTCCTGCTTCTCGTCTGCCGCCACGACCGGCACCAGCATCCTCATAGTGGCTCGCAGGCGGTCGGGATCTCCGGGGTAAAAACGGTCGGCCACTGCCGGTGAGCGCATCATGGTTCTCTCCTCTCAGCCCTCATGGGATTGCCAAGAGGATCATCGCTCATTTCCTGACTTCCCACATCGTCCCCTCCGGAGTGTCCTTGAGCACAATCCGGTGCGCCAGCAGATGATCCCGCACCTGATCAGATGCCGCCCAGTCCTTGGCGGCCCGGGCCTGGTTCCGTCTGGCGATGCAATCCAAAATCTCTTCCTCGCTCAGATCAAGGCCGGCAAGGATCTTGGACTTGGCGGCGGCAACCACCTCGGCGGGATCACATCGCACCAGCCCGAGCACTCCGGCCAGTTCACGGAAGACCGCAGCCGCATGCCGCATGACCTGGATATCCTGCTGCGCCGGGCGCTCCGGCAGGGCGCGGAGCAATCTGTTCAATGTTTTGATGGCGTCAAAGAGATGGGCCAGGGCTTGGGCGGAATTGAAATCATTGTCCATGGCCGCATGAAACCATTGCGCCAGTGATTCCAGCCTCTGCCAATCCTGGCCGGAGATGTGGCCGGGCGCATCGGGATCGCCGGCGGGCAAGGCGTCGATCCGGGCCAAACATTCGTACATGCGTTCCAGGCCGGATCGGGCATCTTGCAGGGCGGTTTCGGTGAAATCGAGCGGGTTGCGGTAGTGGGTGGAAAAAATGAACAGGCGCAGCGCCTCCGGGTCATAACCCTTGAGCACATCGCGGATGGTCAGAAAGTTCCCCAGCGACTTGGACATCTTCTCGTCCTTGATCGTGACGAACCCGTGATGCATCCACAGGTTGGCGAAGGGTTTGCCCGAAGCGCCGCAGCTTTGCGCGATCTCGTTTTCGTGATGGGGAAAGACCAGATCCTTGCCGCCGCCGTGGATATCGAAGGTATCGCCCAGATACTTGCGGCTCATGGCCGAACATTCGATATGCCATCCTGGCCGCCCCTCACCCCACGGGCTGGACCATTTCGGCTCGCCAGGCTTGGCCCCCTTCCACAGCACGAAATCCATGGGATGTTCTTTTTTCTCGTTGACCTCCACCCGCGCGCCAGCCTGCATGTCGTCCAGGCCACGACCGGAGAGTCGCCCGTACCCGGCGAATTTCTCCACCCGATAGTACACATCGCCGTTGGCCGGATAGGCCATGTCCCGGTCGATCAATTCACCGATCAGGCCGATCATCTCCGCGACATGCTCGGTGGCCCTGGGTTCGATGTCGGGCCGCAGAGTGCCGAGGGCATCCATATCCGCGTAGAATTCCCCGATGAACCGTTGGGCCAGTATGGCGCTCTCGACCCCCTGCTCGCTGGCGCGCATGATGATTTTATCATCTATATCTGTAAAATTTCGAATAAAAGTTACCTTATATCCACGATGGCGCAAATAGCGAACCACCATATCAAACACCAATGCCGACCGGGCATGGCCGATATGGCAGTAATCGTAGGCGGTAATGCCGCAGACATACAGTTTGACATGCCCCTCTTCGAGGGGTTGCAGCGGCTCCTTCTTGCGGGTCAGGGTATTGTATATAGTGAGCGGCATCTGTTTTCAGAGGAATGGGTAAGACAAATTGATGGCATGGTCAATTAGTGTACTACAACCAGGCTGGAACTCAAAATATTATTGCGTATCCTGCCTGTATTGCCTGGCCACCAGGGGAAGCATCAGCAGGCCGGGCACCGCTGCCACCGCACATCCGAGAAAGAACAGCGGCCAACCGACCTGATCGGCCAACCAACCCGCCGGCGCGGCGACGATGACCCGCGGGATGCCCATGCAGCTTGAAAGCAGGGCATACTGGGTGGCCGTGAATCGCTTATTGGTCAAAGAGGCCATGTAGGCCACATAGGCGCTGGTTCCCATGCCGCTGGTTAGTTGCTCCACGACGATGGCGACAACCAGGCCGGGCAACGAGTAGCCAATGAACGCCAAGACCATGAAGCTGAGAATGCCGACAGCCTGGAGGATACCGAACAGCCACAGGCTACGGACAATGCCGATGCGGAACAGAATAGCGCCTCCCAACAAGCCGCCAACAATGGTCGACCAGAAGCCGAACAGCTTCGCCAAAGTCCCGATTTGGGTTTTACTGAACCCCAAGGACAGATAGAAAGGAGTGGTCAGCGTCGAGGCCATCTGGTCGCCGATTTTGTACAGCAGGATGAAGAGCAACAACCACAGGGCCCGGTCGCGGCTGAAATAGTCGATAAAGGGCTCGACAATTGCCTCCCTGAAGGTACGAGGAGTGCCTCTGGTCAGTGGAGGTTCCCGGCAGAACAGCGTGACGGCGACCCCCAGCAGGAGCGAGGCCGCCATCAGCAGATAGACGCGATCGAAGGAGATATGGTCGGCCAGAATCAGGCCACCGCTGCCGGCCAACAGCATGCCCAGCCGGTAGCCGTTGACATAAAGGGAACTGCCCAGGCCCAGTTGATTATCAGTCAGGTCTTCCCGCCGATAGGCATCGACTACGATATCCTGGGAGGCGGAAAACAGCGTGACAAAGAGGGCGGCCAGAGCTACCAGCCATGGTGTCTGGCCAGGGTCGGTCATCCCCAGTCCAGCGAGGGCCAGGATCAGCAGCAACTGCACCACCAGCAACCAGCCGCGCCGGCGGCCGAGAAACGGGAGGGTAAACCGATCGAAGATCGGTGCCCACAGAAATTTAACGGTATACGGCAACCCCACCAGAGAATAGAGACCAATGGTGGCCAGATCGACCCCTTGGTCGGTCATCCAGGCCTGCAGCAAGGTGGAGGTCAGCAGGAGCGGCATGCCGCAGGCAAATCCCATCAAAAAGGCGATCAGCATGCGGGGAGAAAAAAATTGACGGATCAGTTGCGCGTTCATTTGGGCCGGTACTGATTGGAAGATCAAATGCTCCCCTCTACCATACCCGCCTTGTTTGCAAAGAGGAATCCGGCCAAGGACTGTGCTGACCGGAAAAAGCAGAACCAAAAGATCACTGCGGAGCAAATGGCTTATACAGGGGATCGCCGACCAACACCATCTGCCAGGAGAGATACGGCAGGGTGATCAGATAGACCTCGCCCAGACTGAGATAACCCTCGGCCAGTCTGGTAAAAAAGAGTCCCGGCAGAGGAAAGGCTTGGACATAGGGCTCGTTCACCGGACCGATGGTGGCGGCCACGCCCTTTTCCAGCATGCGCTTGCACCAAACCTGCGAATCTTTCTTCTTAAGCGTCATGCACTCGGCGCTGGCGATGTGGTACCCTATGGCCCCCCGCACCCACTCAAAGGCATCGACATACCGCGCCAGACTATACCAACCGCAATACAAAGCGGCCTTGGGGCAATCTCCCGGCTGAAACAACTCCTCCCGGTCATCAATGCGCACCTCTTCCATGCGGCCGCTGGTTTTGACGCCTGTTGCCGCCGCATGGAGCGAGGCGTCGTACAAGGCGTAGGCGCTCAGATTGGCAGCGGGCGACTTGGGCTCGGGCCAGCGGGCATCGAAATAGGCGCGCCCGTGCAGACCGCTCTGTTCAGCAAAGAGGACGTCGTCGATGATCCGCCGTACCGTTGCCGGATCAGGTCCATCCAAACGCCCCACAATCAGCACCTCGTCCCGGGAAAACCGGGTGGCCTTCCCGCCAAATCCGAGAAAATACGGATTGGGCAGCCATCCCGCCAAAGGATATTCATCGGCCAGGACCAGGGCGAGTTCGGAATCCACGGCGGCCCCGGTCTCTCCACTGCCGTCTTGTGCTTGGGGATTTTTTACCTGGGGATTTTTTTTCTGCTTGGCTGCGATCGGTTGAACAGCCAGCGGCACGCCATACATCACCACCAGGCAACGAATGCGCCGCTCCGGATCGAGCTTGGCCAGGACCTGGCGCACGGGTTCCCTGATACGCTTGTCATACTCTTGCCGCGTGCATCGCTCCTCTGGCATGACACTGAGGCGGATCAAATGGCTGGCCGGAATCCGGCGCCGCTGCATGTAATAGTTGGCCAACTCCAGGCTGCCGCCGACCTCCGTATTGGCGACAACCGCCACCTCCACCGGCTCAAGCGCCCGGCCGACAGACGGATTGAGCGCATGACCCAAAGCCAGGAAGAAAATGATCATCTGAATGCGAGTGGCGCCAAGCAGCATCATGCCTTACTGTTAAACCCGGATTGTATCAACATTGAGAACCTACTGTGAATTCAGAGTAAGCGCATAATGATCTTTGACAAGAAAAATCAGGCGGCAGGAGACGAATTGCGGCAACGGCTGCGCGATTGGTTCGCTACCCACCAACGGCCCTTGCCCTGGCGGAGGACCTACGATCCGTATCAGGTTTGGATTGCGGAAATCATGGGGCAACAGACCCAACTGGACAGGGTTGTACACTATTTTTCCCGATGGCTGCTACAGTTTCCCGATCTCGCCGCCGTGGCCGCCGCTCCGGAACAGTCCATCCTCAAAGCATGGGAGGGATTGGGCTATTACAGCCGGGCGCGGAACCTCCATCAGGCTGCGCAGCAACTGACCACTGCCGGCCGTCCCGAGATACCGGCCAACTACCAACGCTTGCTGGCCCTTCCCGGCATCGGCCCCTATACCGCCGCCGCCATCCTGTCGATCGCCTTCAACCAACCCTATCCACTCCTCGACGCCAATGTCCAACGGCTCTTTGCCCGTCTGGCTGATATCGACCGGCCGCTTACGCAGGGACCGATCAAAAAACAACTGGCAGCCATGGCCGAAACCTTGCTTGACCGGGACAATCCCCGCGTCCACAATCAGGCGCTCATGGAGCTGGGCGCCCTGGTCTGCACCCCGAAGAATCCGGATTGCCCGGCCTGTCCACTCCAGTGTCACTGCAAGGCCCATCGGGCCGATACCGTCGAATTCCGCCCGGTCGCCTCAGGACGGCAGAAGAAAATCGACATCACCATGGCCTGCATCATTTTGCAAAAAGGAGAAGAATTTTACATTCAGCAGCGGCTGCCTCACGACATCTGGGGCGGTTTGTGGGAGTTCCCCGGTGGCCGGCTCGAAGCGGGAGAATCTCCCGAGCAGGCCGCCCGGCGGGAAATCCGGGAAGAAACAGGCTGGGAAACCGGCGAATTGACCATATTGGCCACGGTCACCCACCATTACACCCGCTACCGGGTCACTTTGCACGGTTTTCTCGCCACCCTTTCCGCCACTGCCCCGGAACCTGTTCTGACCGCAGCCAGTCAGTACGCCTGGGTCTCCCTCCCCCACATCCAAGACTACCCTTTTCCCGCTGGTCATCGCCAGCTCGTGGAAATTCTTCGGCACATTTTCCAGGAAACAGGCAACATGGTCAATCTGTAATTTATGTGTAACTCTAAACTGTTAGAAAGAGACCATCAAAAAATACATTTTCCAGGGAAAAAATTGTTATTCATTGTCGGGATGGTAGTGTAAAAAAGTCATATCCCTTTTCATCGTCCAGTAGCGATTATATGCCCTATCAGCTCTTGACCTTTGCCAATGCAAAGGATGAAGTTCAACGGCTCAGCACCAACTGGCGGACCTTACTTGATGCCATGCCGGAAATGGTGTTTCTGCTTCATGATGACGGCAGCGTCCAATACATGAACAGGAGCGCCAAGGCCTGCTTCGGTGACCCATGCCCGCAGTCTGTCCATGAAAGCTTGCGGGAGATCGGCAAAAACAGCCGGGATATCCTGCACACTCTATCGGCATCCGCAAACAATTCCCCTGCCACCGAAGCAATCATCACCTCCACGCCGGTGGAATATTCCGCCGTCCCCTTTGTCGGTTATGCCGGCGAGAATCTGATCATGCTGATCATGCGCGACATCACCCAGCGCAAGAATTACGAACGCGAACTGCTCCAGTTCAACACCAGCATCGAAAATATTCTGGAGCAGAAGATCAGCGAACTGCAGGCCAGCGAGGAGATGCGGCTTCGCCTGTCCCGCCAGATCAACAGTCTCAAGAGTCAATTGGGCCACTACCACAAGGCGGACAAAATGGCGGGCCGCAGCCGCAAGATGCGCGAACTGCGGGAAATGATCCACCAGGTATCGGGTTCGGACGCCACCATCCTCATCACGGGCGAATCCGGCACCGGCAAGGAGTTGGTCGCCAACCTGATCAAGGCCACGAGTTCCCGAGATGACAAGCCGTTTTTGAAAATCAACTGCAACGCCATCAACGACTCGCTGCTTGAGGCCGATCTGTTCGGTTACGAGAAAGGAGCCTTCACCGGCGCGCAGAGCCGCAAGGTCGGCAAATTCGAAGTGGTGGACGGCGGCACCATTTTCCTGGACGAAATCGGCGACATCAGCCCAAGGATGCAGGTCGCCCTGCTCCGGGTCTTGCAAAACGGCGAAATCATCCGGGTCGGCGGCACCGAACCGGTGAAGATCGATGTCCGGGTGATCGCCGCCACCAACGTCGATCTCGCCCAGGCGGTCAAAGAGAAAAAATTCCGGCTTGATCTCTACTACCGGCTCAACATCATCAACATCGACATTCCTCCGCTCCGCGAGCGCAAGGAAGACATCGTCGAGCTGGTTTCCCATTTTGTCAACCACTACCGGGAGGCATTCAAGAAAGAGATCGATTTCGTCCCGAAATCAACAATCAACCGCCTATTGTCCCACGATTGGCCAGGCAATGTCCGCGAACTGGAGAATCTGATCCAACGGGCTGTCCTCATGGCCAAGGGGAAAATGATCACCGAGAATGATCTGATTTTCGACCAGGACCCCAGTGCCACCTCACCGCAGCGAACCGATAGCTTCGATATTGACGAAAAGATCGGCTCCCGTGCCCTCAAGACGATCGTGGCCGACTTCGAAGCCACCGTCATCCAACGTGTCCTGCACAAGTCCAGAGGCAACGTCTCCACCGCAGCCAACCAACTCAAGATCGGCAAAACAGCTCTGTACGACAAAATCAAGCAGTACGGCATTTCCGCCAAGACCATCAAACAGACCAACAAGAACGGCTGACGTCCATCCGGCTATAAACGCCGGCAACAGCCCCTGATCCGGGCTCAGTCAGCTTCCAGGATTCCCACTGGCTACAATTGGCTACAAGCCCCACAACTACCCACTTCCCTCAGCACAACCCCGGCATCAGCGATGCAAGCCAACGACTATATCGACGACCTCTTTTCCTATATCGACCGATCACCGACCCCCTACCATGCGGTGGCGAACAGCGCGGCACTGCTGCGGGATCATGGCTTCCGACACCTGCGCGAGGCTGATACCTGGGGCATCCTCGCCCCGGGCGCCTATTACCTCACCCGGAACGACGCCAGCCTGATCGCCTTCACCTTAAGTCACAGTCCGCAGACCGGGATGCCGCTCCGCATGGCCGGCGCCCACACCGACAGTCCGGGCCTGAAAATCAAACCAAATCCCATCTGCACACGGCATGGCTGCGTCCAGATGGGAGTCGCGGTGTATGGCGGCGCCCTGCTCGCCTCATGGTTCGACCGGCCGCTGTCCATCGCCGGTCGGGTCAGCTGGAGTGGAGACGACGGTACGTTGCGGTGCAGCCTGATCGACTGCCAACGGCCGGTGGCGGTCATCCCCAGCCTGGCTATCCATCTTGATCGCGAAGTCAATGACAAGCGGAGCATCAACAGGCAGACCGACCTCGTGCCGCTAGTCGCGCTGTCGTCCGCGGCTGTGACGCCGGATTTCCACGAGGTGTTGCGCTACGAACTTGCCAGCCGTCATCCCGAGGCTGCCCGGGCGACTCTTCTGGCTTTCGATCTGTTTCTGTACGACACCCAACCGCTCTGCCGGGTTGGCTTGGATGGCGAATTCATCATGGGTGGCCGGTTGGACAATCTGCTTTCCTGCCATGCCATCATACGCGCCCTGGTGCAATCCGCAATGGACCGCAACCGACTCGTTGTCCTCAACGATCACGAGGAAGTGGGCAGCGTGTCCGCTTCCGGAGCGCAAGGCCCCTTCTTACAAAGCGTACTGGAGCGGCTGTACCCCAATACGGATTTGCGCCAGCAGGTGGTCACCGACTCGCTGTTGGTCTCGGTGGACAATGCCCACGCGGTGCATCCCAATTTTGCCGCACAGCATGATCCCGAACACTCGCCACAACTCAACGGCGGGCCGGTGATCAAGACCAATGCCAATCAACGGTATGCCACCAACGGGTTGACCTCCGCCCTGTTCCGCCGGTTCTGCGACAAGGCAGGGGTTCCCTGCCAGCAGTTCGTCATGCGCAACGATCTTGCCTGCGGCTCCACCATCGGCCCGCTCACCGCAACCGCTATCGGCGTGCCCACGGTCGATGTGGGCGTGCCGCAACTGGCCATGCACTCAATCCGGGAAACGGTCGGCCATCTCGACGGCTGGTATTTACTGCAAGCCTTGACCGCTTTTTTTGCAGAGGAAGATGCAGGATTCCGCTGTCCCGAGGCAGTCCCCTGATTCCCCCTTCCTTTGCCCACCCGCTCCGGGAAAACAGATCGCCGATACACTGCGGCTGCAATCAGTTGCCCCAATCAATTCATCAGCGCTTCCTTGATTTTTCTTGCCCTCCACCTTTCGTCACGGTACCTTTTTATCAATACATTCTTTATAGTCGTGGGCCATGTTCCTGCCGAAACGACAACTCCGGGCCGCATTACCGCCTCCGCCTCCTTCCGCCAGCTTATGCCCGAACACCACCAGCAGAGTTACGACCACTATATCAAGGCGCTGACAGATATCAGCCAGGTGGTTACCTCGGATCTTTTTCTCGAGGACATTTTCAAGCTGATCGTCATGGTGGTTGCCAAAGTCACCGGCGTCGACATCTGCTCGCTGTGGCTGGTCGACGAAAACTCCACGCCACCCAAAATACGTCTCAAAGCCACCCAGGCCATTGAGCCCGAATACATGATCGACCGTTCGCTCAATCTGGACGAGGGTGTGGTGGGACGTGTAGTATCCACCCAACAACCCTTGGTCATTGCCGATGTCCTGCAGTGCGACATCTTCAAGGAAAAGGCCATGGCCAAAAGACTGGGCCTGGTTTCCATGGTGGGCGTACCCCTGCAAGGCAAGAAAGAAAAAGTCATCGGGGCGCTTAATTGCTTCACCTCCACCCCGCACCATTTTTCCAGCACCGACATCAACCTGCTCACCGCAGTGGCCAATCAGGCCGCGGTAGCCATCCGTAACACCGAGTTGATCATCAACACCAAAATCATCGAGGAAGAGCTGAAGGCCCGGAAGAAAATCGAACGGGCCAAGGAAATCATCATGGAGCGCCAGTCGCTCAATGGCGACGAAGCCTATAAATGGATCCGGAAGCGGAGCATGGATTCGCGCAAAACCATGCTCGAGGTGGCGGAAGCCATCCTGCTGGCCGATGAGTTGTACTGAACAACCGACAATTGATCGCAATTTATTTATTGACAAACAAAACAAGTTCTAATAAGAATCGGCAAAGCATCGGGCGTACAATGGCGTATGCCCAACAAGCGTTCCGCACATTCCGACACGACAAAGGCGTCTGTCTCCCTCACAGGGACAGACGCCTTTTTTTGTCGACATGTGTAGTCGCGCTCAAACCACTTCTATTAAAAAGAATCTAGAGAGGAAAGCCATGCGTTTTGCGAAAAACAACGATGTACTGGGAACCACCAACAGAGGCACCCCTGCGGAATCCGGACTATGTACCCTGTGCCGCGCCGACTGCATGGGTCAGTGCGAAACCTGGAAATCGAGTCTGGTCGGAAGAAAACTGCTCTATCCCCGCGATTTCGGCACGGTCACTGCCGGCGCCGACAATACCACCCACATAGGGGTGTCCTACAACTCCCTGCGTATCCAGGGGTACGCCTACGGCGCGCACGGTCTGCCCCAAGGGCTGTCCAATGATCCGGACAACTGCACCTTCGTCAATGTGGATCTGACCACCGAGTTCGGCAACGAGATCAAAACCAAGTCCCGTCTGCCCTTCATGACCGGCGCCCTGGGCTCGACCTTCATCGCTGCCAAGTACTGGGATTCCTTTGCGGTTGGCGGCGCTCTGATCGGCATCCCCATCGTGGTCGGCGAGAACGTGGTCGGCGTGGACAAAAACTCGGAGATCAAGAACGGCAAAATCTCCAAGGCCCCGGAACTGGACCGGCGTATCGACACCTATCTGCGCTACTATGATGGATACGGCACCATCATCGTCCAGATGAACGTCGAAGACACCCGCAACGGCGTGGCTGAATACGTGGTCGAGAAGTACGGTGACCGCTGCATCGTCGAACTGAAATGGGGTCAGGGAGCCAAGGATATCGGCGGCGAAATCCAGGTGACAAGCCTCAGCTACGCCCAATTTCTCAAAAATCGCGGCTATATCGTCGACCCCGACCCAACCCTGCCCGAAGTGCAAAAGGCTTTTGAGAAGAAAGCTATCAAGGCTTTTGCCCGCCACAGCAGGCTGGGCGGCACCAACCTCGATACCGTGGATCTGGTCCGTGAGGATTTCATGCGATCGATCGATTATTTGCGCAAGATCGGCTTCAAGCGCATATCGCTCAAGACCGGCGCCTACGGCATGGAAGAGTTGGCCATGGCCATCAAATTCGCCACCGAGGCCAAACTCGACCTGCTGACCATCGACGGCGTGGGCGGCGGTACCGGCATGAGCCCCTGGAACATGATGCAGAGTTGGGGTGTGCCGTCGATCAACCTGCACTCCAAGGCGTACGAATACGCCAGCCTCCTCGCCGCGCAGGGCAAACGGGTGGTCGACCTCTCCTTTGCCGGCGGCTTCGCCTTGGAAGACAGCATCTTCAAGGGGCTTGCCTTGGGCGCACCTTTCACTAAGCTGATCTGCATGGGTCGCGGCATCATGATCCCCGGCTTCCTCGGCTCCAACATCGAAGGCGCACTGCATCCGGAGCGGCGGGAAAAGGTCAACGGCAACTGGGACAAGCTGCCGGCCAGCGTCGCCGCCATGGGCAACTCGCCGGAGGAGATCTTTGCCTCCTATCACGACGTCGAGAAAAAGATAGGCAAGGACGAGATGAAAAACATCCCGTTTGGCGCCATCGCCATGTGGACTATGGCCGACAAGCTGGCCTGCGGCCTGCAGCAACTGATGGCCGGGGCACGCAAGTTCCGGATCAGCGCTCTCAGCCGCAACGATCTGTTTGCCGGCAACCGGGAAACAGCCAAGGAGACGGGCATCACCTACATCACTGATGCCAACGACGAAAGCGCCAAGAAAATTCTTGCCGCATAAAGCAGTAAACCTTTTCCGGGCAGGGCTCCCCTGCCCGGAAAAGGTTTATTTGTTGAGCAACCAGAGAGTTCAGCTGGTTGCGTCAGTATTTTCTCGCAACTCCCGGGGTGCTCTCAGCTCCATAGCGCGCAATATCCGAAGAAAGTCCTTCTTCCTCGTTTCCCCTTATTTGGCGGCATGCGCCATGATCCGCATGTAGTCGTCGTGCCGTTGCATACGGTCGTCGAGCAGTTTATTTTCAGCGAAGCCGCACCTGTTGACCTTGCAGTACATCCCATTGGAGATAAAATTGTACACCATGGCCGGGATGTCATAATGGTGTATCACCGCATATTTCTTTACTTTGCCCTCCTCGATGATCATGATCCGGTTCATGTGTATGTTGTCATTGCCGTTATCGAGATAGCGCAGCTTCTCAAAGCTCCTCCGCCCATGTTGTCCTGGAGGAAGATGATCGCTCACCAGGATGATCAGACTCTTCGGATCGAGTTCGACTAATCGGTTGACGTAGTCGGCCACGGCCTGGGTGCGATAAAACATCTGATTCGCCCCCCGCTCAAGTTGTTCATCCTTGAAATTGGAAATCATCTTCAGCACCTTTGGCCTTTTCTTTTCGTTGATGAGGTGCGGGAAATGGCCGTAAATGGTCAGCACATAGTTCAAGAGAGGCGGCTCGTCCTTTTCTTGCAGCAACGGAGCGATGTATTCGAGATTCTGGGAAAAAATGTTACTGTCAAACATGTATTCCTCTTCTCCGGATGTATCGCCCTTGACCAGATAGGTCTCGGCGTCTCCGGCGAATTCGCGGGGAAAGAATATCTTGGCGAATCCCATGCCTCGATACGCGTTGTGCTCATTGAAGTAGCTGGGCTTAAAGGCATTGGACGCTATGGTCTGGTAACCGGCCAACTGGAGTTTACCGGGAAGACAGTAGGCGGCGGCGCTGCCGGTGAAACTGTTGAACTCCATGCCGAGCATCTCCTCGAAGGCTGGCGCGCCGCACAGCACCTCGAATTCCGCCTGGGCAGTTTTGCCGCCCACCACCGGCGAGAGCGAAAAGCCCAGCTTGTTGCCGAACAGTTTCCTGAAATCCGGATGGAGAGGGTTTTGGGTGTAGGAGGCACCCTTGAACAGGGTGGGATCGATAAAGCTCTCCATCACCACCAGGTGGACATTGCGCTTGAGGCCGCCGGCCTCCCTGAGCCAGTCGGCAAATTGCCTCGCCTGCGTTTCATATTGTTCGCGATTGCGAAATTGTTCGGTCCTGGCCTGGGCAAGATGCCGCTCCGCCTCCCGGTAGAGCAGCATCATGAAGCGGCCGTTGTTCTCGACAGTGTCTTTATCGGACCAATTGACGATTTCCTGGCCCACCTCGCAATACATCCTGATGTACTGTTCGGGGAAATATCTGGTTGCGGCAATCAGCACGATCAACGGCAGCGCCCCTGCCACAAGGATCCAAAGCTTGCGGTAGTTGATCGCCCAGACAAAAAATCCCAACGGCAGCACGGCAACGAACAGCAGGGCGATGAGATACGGCCAGGTCAACACCGTGAGCAGTTCCGGCACCTCGACCAGTTCCGCAATCCGGAAGATGCCGCTGTACATCAAAAAATAGATATCTTGACCAAGGTAGGCCAGGAGTAAGGGGACCGCCGCCAGCAGCGCTTGCCAGCGGGACGGGCGCAGTATCGCGTTGCAATACCAGTAGAGATAGAGCAGGAACAGCAGTTCCAGATACTCCTTTTTAAGATAGGCTCCCCTGTTCTGGTCCAGCTGAAACAGCCACATCGACCGGAGCTCAATGGCGCCGAACATGCCTCCCAGCCCACCCAGGACAAGGATAATCAGCGAGTAGGCGTAGACCCCGAGTATGAAGGCGGTATACCGGTTGAACAGCAAAGAGGCAATCCCGCTGGCGACACGCCGCACAATCTTGCCCGCGATAGTGATGTTTGCTCCAGTCATGGATTTCTCGCCGAAAAAACGGATGAAATGTAAGACGCCTGACGCCTGGACAACAAGAAAACGGCCACAGCAATGGCTCACACTATCCTAATCGAGAAATAATCCGTCAACAGATATGTTGCTGCCATAGCATGGTAACTGGCTCCGCTTTTTGTCCAATGTCGCCAAACCCGTTTGACAAGCGCCTGACGGTTCAGTAATGCTGAGCACCAGATTGCACACCCGCACGCTTTGCAGTTTTTCGAGGAAAGGACACATCATGACTGCCACTCTCATTCAGCGCACTGCCTCGGCATACACCTATCCCTTGCTGATCAAAAATCTCCTGTTTGCTCCAGCGGTCGACAATCCCGACCAGGAGATCGTCTACCGCGACCAGATGCGCTACACCTACCGGGATTTCCGCCGACGCGTTCACCGCCTGGCCAACGCCCTCACATCGCTAGGGGTCAAGCCAGGGGATACCGTGGCCGTGATGGATTGGGACAGCCATCGCTATCTTGAGTGCTTTTTTGCCGTGCCGATGCTCGGCGCGATTCTCCACACCATCAATGTCCGGCTGCCGCCGGAGCAGATCCTCTACACCATCGACCACGCCGAGGACGACTACCTTCTGCTCAACGACGAATTCCTGCCGATCGTCGAACAGGTCAAAGGCCGCATCGACACGGTCAGGAAGTATGTCCTGCTCACCGATCTCGACCATCCGCCCCTCACCCCTCTCCCCCTGGCAGGAGAATACGAAGATTTGCTCGCCAAAGCCGACGATCATTTCGATTTCGAAGATTTCGACGAAAACACCCGGGCCACCACCTTCTACACCACCGGCACCACCGGCATGCCCAAAGGCGTCTACTTCAGCCACCGGCAACTGGTACTGCACACCCTGGGCAGCTTGATCGCGTTCGGCACTACGGCAAACCAAGGGCGGATGCACCAGCGGGACGTCTATCTGCCCCTAACCCCCATGTTCCATGTCCATGCCTGGGGGATGCCCTATATTGCCACGGCGCTCGGCATCAAGCAGGTGTATCCCGGCAAATACGCCCCCGGCCCGATCCTCCATCTGATCGCCCGGGAAGGGGCGACGTTCTCCCATTGCGTGCCCACCGTCATGCACATGCTGCTCAACCACTCCAGTTTCGAGGAATTCGACCTGTCCGGCTGGAAAGTGTTGGTCGGTGGTTCACCCCTGACCAAGGCCTTGTGCCGGAAAGCACTCAGTCACGGCATCAATATATTTACTGGCTGGGGCATGTCCGAGACCTGTCCGATCCTCACCCTTGCCCATGTCGACCGTGACGATCTGAGTGAAGAGGAAGAGGTGACTTTGCGCTGCAGAGGCGGACGGCCACTTCCGCTGGTGCAGCTGCGCGTGGTGGATGAGGCAATGAACGAGTTGCCCCATGACGGCGAGCAGGTCGGCGAACTGGTGGTCCGGGCGCCCTGGCTCACTCAGGGATATCTCAAAGATCAGCGCAATTCGGAAAATCTGTGGCGAGGCGGTTATCTCCATACCGGCGACGTGGGCAATATCGATGCCCGGCGATATGTCAGTATCACCGACCGAATCAAGGATGTGGTCAAGATCGGCGGGGAGTGGCTCAGTTCGCTCGAAATGGAGGATGTGATCGGCCTCCATCCGGCCGTGGCCGAAGTGGCGGTGATCGGCATGGTGGATAAAAAATGGGGAGAACGGCCGTTGGTCCTGGTGGTGCCGAAAGATGATGCGCCGCCACCGACGCCCCGGCAACTGGTCAGACATCTCAACCAATTCATCGACAAAGGGCTCCTGCCCAAACAGGCCATGCTGCTCAAGGTCAAGATTGTCGCGGCCATCGACAAGACCAGCGTCGGCAAGGCCGACAAGAAAACCCTGCGGGTCAAGCATCTGGGCTGAGGGAGCAGCGCAAACAACGTGCGAAAAACGCGCGGTCGGAGGAGTCTTGCATCCCTCGCCACCAGCTCGCGTGATGCCGTGGTTTGCATAATGGTGCCGGTAATTTCATCTGGGAATTTTACTTGACACGAATAGACGACCGGTCCATTACCATCCCCATGACAATCACAACTCGCGAGCATATCCTGGCCTGCGGCGGGAAAATCATCCACCACAAGGGTTTTGTCGCGACCGGTTTGCAGGAAATCCTGCGGGCGGCCGACGTGCCCAAGGGATCCTTTTATTTCTATTTCAAAAGCAAGGAAGAATTCGGCTTGGCCCTAGTGGACGATTACCAGGCGTGGTTCGCGGCCCGGCTGCGCCCTATCCTCAAAGACACCGCCAAGCCGCCCTTGGAGCGGTTGGCCAATTTCTTCCTTTGGTTCCGTGACCATTTCGAACAAGAGGGATTCATCAAGGGGTGCCCCATCGGGGGCCTCATCCAGGAAATGGGCGATGTTAACCCTGCCTTCCGTGAAAAACTCAACTATTCCCTGGAGGGGCTGATCCGATTCATCACCCTGCTGCTGTAGGAGGCCCAAGAGCGGAGCGAACTGCCGCCACGCCTCGAACCGAAAGCCTCGGCTCGCTACATCCTTTCCGCCTGGCAAGGTGCCCTCATCCGCATGAAGGCCGTCGCCGGTCCCGAGCCCCTGGACACATTCCAGCGCATGACCTTTGATGTCTTGCTCACCTGACCGCATGTGAACCCGGATGCCCTTTTGCGAAGGCATGTTTTATCTAGACGATCAGTCTACTACAAGGAGAAACCGTATGTTCGTGCTTGACTATCAAACCCCGGAAAAAGCTGTCGGAGAGGTGGCGGATACCTATGATATTTTTAAGCGGAAACGCAGTCCGGTGCCGGCTCCCCTGCAACTGATGAGCGCCAGTCCGGGCCTGTTTAAAGTCTTTTTTGCCCAGTTATCGTACTTCATGTACCATGAAGCGCTCAGTTTTCCTCTGCTGGCAGCCATCCGTCTTCTTGCCGCCCAGCAGTTGCGCTTCGACCACTGCGTCAATCTCAACAAAACCTGGTTGAGCAAGACCGGGTTGTCGGACCAGGAACTGGCCGATCTTGCCGCCGGCCGACAGGCCGCAGCCTTCGACGAGGCCGAAAACGCACTTCTGGCCACTGTCGCTAAGGTGCTGCGCAAAGAGAAGATCAGCGAGGACGAGATACAGCACCTCCGCACCTTCGGCTGGAAGGATGGCGACATCCTCGACGCCTGCGTGCAGGGAACCAGAATGCTGGAGATGAACTGCCTGTTCGAGGCATTCAGCAAATAGTCAAGAGGACAGGAGATCGAATATACCGGGAGGGCGGTGGCGACAATGGAGTTTTGCCGCGGCCCTTCAATGATCCCATCGCTGTAGGTGAAAAGAACCAGGGGGTGTGTTTTTTGTTGAAAAAGAGCACCCCCTGGTTCTTCTTGAAGGCAACGGCGCCCCATCTCCCTGATGCGGCGGTCGCCGTGAGCGACAGCAAGCGGCAAGCGTAGGCCGCCATCTGTCGCGTCATCTCATTTTCCCTTGTGCACCTTGCTTGCCGAACGGTTCAAAGCGCTGAGCAGCGACTTGATCGAGGCGACGATGATGTCGGTGTCCACGCCGACCCCCCACCAGCTTTCACTGTCGTGGTCAAGGATTTCAATATAGCTCACGGCCTTGGACGAACTGCCGCGGGCCAGGGCGTGTTCATGATACGAATGGAGGATGAACTGCAACCCCAGTTCGTCGCGCAGGGCTGTGCAAAAGGCATCCAAAGGGCCGTTGCCTACGGCGCGAATCGTTTTTTCCTCGCCTCTGACCACCACCACCGATTCAATCTCCGCGACCGAATTTGCCTCATCCTTCTCAAAGTGGCGCTTGAGCACGTTAAACGATTGCAAGACATAGCCCTTGCTGTTGAGCAGATACTCCCTTTCGAAGGTGTGGAAAACCATCTCAGGGGTCAGTTCGTCTCCATGGACATCTGACGCCTCCTGGATGACCCGGCCAAAACCTGGATGCATATCTTTGGGCAGTTTGAATCCGAACTCGCGGTCCATGATGTAGGCCGCCCCGCCCTTGCCCGACTGACTGTTGATCCGGATGATCGACTCATAGGTACGGCCGACATCCTGCGGGTCGATCGGCAGGTAGGGCACCTCCCACAAGCCGCTCTGGGTCAGTTCAAGGGCGGTCATCCCCTTGTTGATCGCATCCTGATGCGAACCGGAGAAGGCGGTGTAGACCAGTTCGCCGGCATAGGGATGCCGCGGATGCACCTTCATCTTGGTGCAGCGCTCATAGATATTGATCACCCTGTTGATCCGCGAGAAATCGAGTCTGGGATCAAGCCCCTGAGTGAACATGTTGAGCGCCAGGGTGACGATATCCACGTTGCCGGTCCGCTCGCCGTTGCCAAACAGGGTGCCTTCCACCCGGTCGGCGCCGGCCATCAGCCCCAATTCGGTGGCGGCCACCGCCTCGCCCCGGTCGTTGTGGGCATGCAGGCTGATCGTCGCGCAGTCCCGGCTGTGCATGTGCCGGCAGAACCATTCGATCTGGTCGGCATAAATGTTCGGGGTCGACATCTCCACCGTGGCAGGCAGGTTGATGATCACCGGATTGTCCGGAGTCGGTTCCCAGACATCCATGATTGCCTCGCAAATCTCCAGGGCGAAATCGAGTTCGGTGCCGGTGAAGCTCTCCGGCGAGTACTCGTAGCGGATTTTCGTCTCGGTCCGCGCCGCCTGCTCGTGGATCAACCGCGCTCCGGCCACCCCGAGTTCGATGATCTCCTTGCGCCCTTTTTTGAACACCACGTCCCGTTGCAGGGCCGAAGTGGAATTGTAGAGATGGACAATCGCCTCGTCCACTCCCTGCAGCGCGGCAAAGGACTTCTTGATCAGATGGTCGCGGGCCTGGGTCAGAACCTGGGGCACCACATCTTTGGGGATGTGTTTGCCATCGATCAGCAGCCGCAGAAAATCGTATTCGATCTGCGAGGCTGAGGGAAAGCCAACCTCGACTTCCTTAAAGCCGATCTGCACCAGAAGTTGGAACATTTCCAGCTTCTCCTCCAGGTTCATCGGCTGGATAAGCGCCTGGTTACCGTCGCGCAGATCGACACTGCACCAGATCGGCGCACGGGTGATGATCCGGTCGGGCCAGGTGCGTTCAGGCAGGTGTACCGGCGTATAGGGGCGGTATTTCTTTAATTTTTCCTGTTCCATGTTCTCTCAGCGCCTCAGTCAAAAAAAAAGCCACGGTCAAACAACCGTGGCTTTGCGGGATTAAATTGTCAGCGGCCCGTCAGGACACACCTTCCTCCCTTGCCACGGTTGGCCCGTGCAATCGGCTCAGGAGAAGAAGGAGAGTGAAGATGCGTGCCATGTCGGAGTCCTTTATCACATGGCTTACCATAGTAAGATTCCAGACATATTTGTCAAGCGGGAAAACACGGCAAGGCCGCTGCCCTCCGGTCACCTGTCTCCCCGGAGGAATTGTTCCGCCAGATCGACATCGTGCTTGGAACCAATGACCAAAGGAACCCGCTGGTGCAACTTCGCCGGTTCGATGTCGAGAATGCGCCGGCCATCGTCAGTGATCGCCCGGCCGCCAGCCTGTTCGACGATCAGTGCCATGGGCGCGGCTTCATAAAGAAGCCGCAGCTTACCCTCGGATTTTTCACCGCTTTTCTTGTCGCGGGTATAGAGAAATATCCCGCCCTTGATCAGGTTCCGATGGAAATCGGCCACCAGCGATCCGATATAGCGCAGGCTGTAGGCGCTCTTGCCGCTATCGGCCGTTTTCAGGTAATCGATGAACCGGCGGGTGGAGTCGAACCAATGGTTGGCATAGGCCTCGTTGACGCTGTAATAGAGCGAGGTTTCCGGGATCCTGATGCCGGGATGGGAGAGGAAAAATTCGCCCACGCTCGGATCAAGGGTAAAGCCGTGGACCCCGGAGCCGGTCGTATACACCATCACCGTGGAGGAACCGTAGATGATATAGCCGGCCGCCACCTGTTTGCTGCCCTTCTGCAGCAGATCGCCGACATTGCCCTGACCCGACGGACTGAGGCGGCGATGGATGGAGAAAATGGTGCCGATGGAGACATTGACATCGATGTTAGTTGAGCCGTCGAGCGGATCAAAGGCGATGGTGTAGTTGCCTTCGTACCCCTCGACTACCGGAATGATGTCGTCCTCCTCTTCCGAGGCCATAACGCAGACGTGACCGCACTGCTCCATCCGCCGTTTGATGGTCTGGTTAGCGAACACATCGAGCTTCTGTACGTCTTCGCCCTGGATGTTGGTCCGACCGGACTGCCCGAGGATATCGGCCAAGCCGGCCATATTGACCTCGGCGCTGATGATCTTGCCAGCCACCACCAGATCGTTGAGCAAACTGGTCAGCTCACCGGTGGCCTCTGGATGAAGCCGCTGGTCGTCCATGATCTGCCGGCTGACGGTGACTCCCTTTCTCTTGACAAGCATGCTGTTCTCCCTTTGGCTGCGCTCGGCCGAACATGACCGGCGAGAAACTTGTCTATCGATTCTTGTCAACGGACTGGATTGGCCGCCATTGACGCAGGCAATCGACCAAGGTGCGCACTCCGATACCCGAAGGCCCCTTGGGGATATACGATTTTTCGGTGAAACCCCAGGCCGTGCCGGCAATGTCGAGATGCGCCCAAGGCGTCTGGCCGACAAACTCCTGGAGGTAGCAGGCGGCAACGATAGTTCCGCCGCTGCGATCGCTGCCGACGTTTTTCATGTCGGCGATCCGGGAATCGATCTGCTTGCGGTACTCAGGCCCCAACGGCAGCCGCCACAGCGGTTCGCCGACCCGCGCTCCTGCCTCGATCAACTGTTCGGCCCATTGATCGTTGTTGGCAAGCAAGCCGGTGTAGTGATGCCCCAAACCAATGATCACGGCGCCGGTCAAAGTGGCCACATCAATCACCGCCTGGGGTTTGTAGGTTTTAATGCCGTACGCCAGGGCATCGGCAAGGATCAACCGGCCCTCGGCGTCGGTATTGATGATTTCTGCGGTTTTGCCGCCGTAATGGCAGATGACGTCGCCGGGCTTGAGGGCCGCCGAACCGGACAGATTCTCCGTGGCAGGCACCAAGGCCACCACGTTCACTCCCGGCACGCCGATCTCGGCAATGGCCTGCATGGCGGCAAGCACTGCCGCACCGCCACACATATCGCATTTCATGTCTTCCATGCCGGCCGGCGGTTTGGCGCTGATGCCGCCGGAATCGAAGGTCAAGCCCTTGCCCACCAGGAGGATGGTTGGCCGCTTTTTGTTGCGCTTGTATTCAAGGATCACCAGAAAGGGCGGCTGGGCCGAGCCTTGATTGACGCCGAGGATACCGCCCATGCGCAGTTTCTGCAGGGAGGCCTTGTCGAAAACCGTGCATGTCAGGCGGCTTTTCTTGCCCAGTTTCTTGGCATATTCGGCAAACTCGGCCGGGGTCCAGCAGTTGCCGGGCTGGTTGGCCATGTCGCGGGCGGCACAGGTCGCCTCGGCCAGAATCCGTCCTAACTCCAGGCCTTCGCGGACCGCGCCGGCGGCAAGGCCGCCGTCATGGAGAAAAAAGCGCTCGACTCGAACTGGCGCGTCGTCGTCCTTGGCCTGTTTGTGCAGATCGAAGCGGTAGTTGCCGAGCAACAGCCCCTCGCTCAGACACCCGGCGATCTCGACCGTGTCGAGCGGATACTCCCCAGGCAGGACAACCAGCACCTTCTTGACCTTCACCGCCCCGGCCTGCTTGGCAATGACGCCACCAGCCAGACGGAGCCGTTCCCGCCGGCCATTGGCCGTCTCGTCCGGTTTGCCCAGGCCAACGAACAGCACTTTCCGGGCCGCAATGGTTTGCTGTGCATCCAAGGTCATCAATCCGGGGTACAACAGAAAAATCTGGTCTTTTTCCCCCTTGAAATCACCGGTTTCCTGCACCTTGGTCAACAGCCGGTTGCCACCCGCGCCGAACCCTGCGGCTTGCATGTGCCCCTCCTCCACCAGATAGACCAGCAGATCGCCGGTGAATGTGGACGGTTCCTGGTCGAACAACTCAATGGCCGTGGTCTGATCAGACACAGAGCAAATTCCCCCTCAGATGAACGACGGAATGTTTTGAAAAGCAACAAGAACTCATTTAATGTAAGTTTTTCATACACTAAACTTGATCCAACCTCAATCGGCAAAACCGCCGACTGCCCGATTTACCCACAAATACAACTACCCCTTAGTTCCTGGAGGCTGCCCGTGCTGCTCGTTTTCATTCTTGTCGTGAGTGCCGCCCTGCTGACTTCCGCCACCTGCTCGCTGTTTGAGGCCACGCTTCTTTCCTTGTCAGTGGCGCAAGTTGAACTGATGACCGAAACCCATCCCCGTCAAGCCAAGGGCATGAAACAGCTCAAGGAAAACATTGAACAGCCGATCACCGCCATCATTACCCTCAACACCGTGGCGCACACCATCGGCGCCGCGGTTGCCGGCGCCGCGGCGGTCGCCCTGTTCGGCCAGGACGGTCTCCTCTGGTTTTCCCTGGCCTTCACCTTGGCCATCCTGCTGTTCGCCGAGATTTTGCCCAAGACCATCGGCGTCGCCTTTGCCCGGCGATTGGGTCCTCACATCGTCCGGCCGCTCCGCTTCATGATCACCATGCTGCTGCCGCTGATCTGGTTGGCGCAGCAAATGACCCGCCTGGTGCCCAACAACCGTAAACCGCAGCACTTCTCAGCGGAAGAGCTCAAAACCATCGCCAGTCTGAGCCGGAAATCCGGAGGTATTGAGGCCGGCCAGGAAACGGTGATCGCCAATATCCTCCAGTTGGGCGAAAAAACCGTTCGCCAGGTCATGACCCCACGCACGGTCACCTTTTCCGCCCCTCAATCGCTGACGATCAAGGAGGCGGCCCGCATGGAGGGCAAGTGGCGGATGCACAGCCGAGTGCCGGTTTACGACGGCGAACCCGACAATGTGGTGGGGATCGTGCTCAACCAGGATGTACTTATGGCGGCGGCCATCGGCCAAGACTTCCTCAAACTCCAGCAGATCATGCGTCCTGTCCATTTCGTGCCGGAAACCGCGCCACTGGACCGTATCTTTGTCGATTTCTTCGAACGATCCCAGCACCTGTTCGTGGTGGTCGACGAATACGGCAGCATTACCGGGGTCATCAGCATGGAAGATATCCTGGAAGAAATTATTGGCCGGGAAATTGTCGATGAATCCGACAAGGCCCGTAATATGCGGGAATTGGCCATAATCAGAAGCAAGAAACTCCATACCATCTGAACGTTCCGGAAAAAGGGCGCCGCATCGCTCAGGCAGAACTGGCGATCTGCGTCATTTCATGGTAGGGTGCCGCCTAATTCTAGCCTCATGGCGCGAATCGTTCACGAAAATGTTCGTTTCATCCCATGATGACCGGCACGGGATATCTCCTCAGGTGATTGCACTGTACAGCCCCTTGTTTCCCGACCGCCTTCTTTTGCATCCCTCCAGGGAATATTCCATGAAGAGCCCCTTATTTTCCATATCATATCGACCAAGTGCCATCATGGTCCCTCTGCTGATCATCTGGCTCGCCGCGCCGGTGTACGCAGAGATCCTCTATATCAAGCCGAGCTTGGAAGTATTCATGCGCAAAAATCCCGGCGATAACGCCCAGATTGTTGCCACGGTTCCCTTGGGGACAGCCGTAGAACTGATACAAGGGGGCAAGGAGTGGGCACGGGTCCGGCTGCAGAACGGTACCGAGGGCTGGGTGCGCAGCCGCTTTCTCGGCAGTTCGCCGCTGCTCCCGGTGACCAGCATCAAACCGGGACTGGGGCCAGACGGGACCGTGACCGATCCCCAGGGACGATTCCGGGACATTGTCGGGGACAACGAGCGGCTGCGCAAGGAACTGGCGGCCTGTACCACCGATCGCAGCACCCTGGCCGATAAATACCAGACCCTGGTCGCCGATCCCTCCAGCGGCATCCACACCAAAAACTCCCTGGGCGAGGCGCAACAACAGGTCGAGACCCTGCGCCAGCAGTTGACCGAAGCCCAGATCGAGTGCACGGTTTTGAAAAAAAATCGATCGATCATCTGGTTCTTCACCGGCGCCATCGTTCTGCTGTTCGGCTGGCTGCTCGGTCGCCTGAGCGCCACCGGCCGGAAGAAAAAGCCTTCCCTGATGGCCTGACACCTCGGGAGGCCGCCGCCCTCAGTTCATCGCTTCAAGCACCACCTGCACATCGACCGTGCCCGAATCGCGCATCAGGGTCAGGGTGATGCTCCGGCCCACCTCGTAGCGTTCCAGTTCGTCGCACAGGGTGTCGTAATCCTTAACCGTTTTACCATTGACCGCGAGAATGATGTCGCCCAGCACCAACCCGTTGCGCACTTGCTCGGTACCGCGCAGCCCCGCTTTTTCCGCTGTTGAACCGGGCAGCACCTTCAAGATCATGACCCCTTCCAATCCCAGCTCGCCGGTCAGCCGGCGGTTGGCAAGAGCAATGCCCAGGCCGGGCCGGATCAGTTTGCCCTTGGCAATGATCTGTGGCACCACCCGGTTGACTTCGCCCACGGGCACCGCGAATCCGATACCCGAACTGGCCCCGGACGGGCTGTAAATGGCGGTGTTGACACCGATCAGCCGGCCGGCGCTGTCCAGTAGCGGCCCGCCGGAATTGCCCGGATTGATGGCTGCATCGGTTTGGATGACATCATGGATGGTCCGGCCCGTGACCGCCGTGATCTCCCGGCCGAGGGCGCTCACGATGCCGGTGGTCAGGGTCTGATCCAAACCAAAGGGATTGCCGATGGCAAAGACCTTCTGCCCCACCAGCAGATCTCTGGACTCGCCAAGGGTGATAGGCTGCAGCTTGTCAGCCGGGGCGCTGATTTGCACCACCGCCAGATCACGGTCCGGAGCCGTTCCCACCAGCACAGCCTTCCAGGTGGAATGGTCGGCCAAGGTCACCTCCAGCCGGCTGGCGTCGGAAATGACATGGTAGTTGGTCACGATCCGCCCCTGCTTGTCCCAGATGAAGCCTGATCCCGTTCCTTGAGGGATCTCATAGATATTGAGGTTGAAAAGATTGCGGCGTACCGCGATGCTGGTGATATACACCACCGAGGGTGCGGCGTTGCGGAAGATATCGATGGTGTTTTTCTCGTCGGCAGCCAGATCTCCCCGCGCTTCGACCGGTCTGGGCACCGCCTTGGGATCGTGAAGTGGCGGCTGAAACGTCTGCAACAGCAACCAGCCAACCACTCCGGCAATCAGTGCGCAATACAATGCCTTCATCTGGTTTCCCTCGGAAAAGGCGGGCAGAAGGCCTCGCGATACCCGATGTTGCCGGGATCAGAGCCCGCCTTCCGTCGGAAAAAAGCAAGGTCAAAAACGAGGACAGGATTACTTACTTGCTGATCTCGGAGATCCGGTCGGTAATGGTTTCAATGGGGTCGGCATCGAAATCGATCTTGGCTTTGAGGATGAAAAGCAAGATGTCCTCACTCTTCTGCTTGGTAAAAAATTCCACGCGAAAATCGTTCAATATTGGCAATGACGAAACCGTTGCCGCTTTCCCTCCATACTATCTTGTCGCCTAACCAGGAATAGTTTGAGAAGAATTGACCATGGGCAGCGTTCTGGACCCTGGGTGCGGAAACGGCATGTCAAAGAAAAAACCGTGCACCAAGGAAAGTCCATCGGGACAAGGAGGCTCCGGCAACGCTTCGGCTCCTCTGGGGCTGGCTGATTGCGGACAATTCAGTCGAACACACCGTTTTTTTGCGCTAAAGCGCACAAAAGCAACCCCACGGCCATGGCGGCCAAACCTATCCGGCGCAAAAGATGAGGCGGCATGACAGCAATTTGCTGAAGCCAGCGCTGCATGGCTTCGGGCGAGGCGACATAGGGCAGTCCCTCAAGAACGAGCACCAGTCCGATCAGTGTTACCAGGAGTTTCATGAATGGTGCTTTACCAGAAAGCGATTGACGGTGCAACAGGCCACAAAGCTGTTGACAATGGCCGGCAAAAAAAAGTACCTTGCCCCAGTCGCAGCAGCACTCAATTCATAGATATCTTGCACCAAACGCCGCGCTGGCGGCTGACCCTCGACGACTCTCCATGACCCAATCATCCTCGAAATACAGTGAAGCCGGCGTCGATATAGACAGAGGCAATCTTTTTGTTTCCCGGATCAAAAACATCGTGGCCGGAACCCATCGGCGCGGTGTGATCTCCGACATCGGCGGCTTCTCCGGCCTGTTCGCCATCGGCAACGAAGACCTGAAAAATCCGGTCCTGGTCGCCTCCACCGATGGTGTGGGCACCAAACTGACGATAGCCAAGATGTGCCACAAGCACGACACTATCGGCATCGACCTGGTGGCAATGTGCGTCAACGACGTCATTGTCAGCGGCGCCAAACCTCTCTTCTTTCTCGATTATTTCGCCAGCAGCGTCTTGGATATCGACGTGGCCACCGATGTGGTCCGAGGCATTGCCGAAGGATGTAAGCTGGCACTCTGTTCTCTGATCGGCGGAGAGACGGCGGAGATGCCCGGTCTGTACCAACCGGGCGATTACGACTTGGCAGGCTTCGTCATTGGTATCGGTGACCGCAACGCCCTTGTCGATGGCAGTGACATCCGGGTCGGTGACCGGATCATCGGGCTGGCCTCATCGGGATTTCATTCCAACGGCTATTCCTTGGTCCGCAAAATTTTCTTCGAGGAGCTAGGCAAGAAGGTCGACGATTTCATTGAGGAGTTCGGTTGCACACTCGGAGAGGAACTGTTGAAACCCACCCGAATCTACGTGGACAGCATAACCAGCATCCTGCGCCGCTACCGGATTCACGGCTTGGTTCATATCACCGGCGGTGGCTTCATCGACAATATTCCCCGTATCCTGCCCGCCGGCTGCGCCTCCCACATCCACCCCGGCAGTTGGCCCGTCCCGCCCTGTTTCTCCTACCTGCAGGAAAAAGGCGACATTACAGCCAGTGAAATGTACCGGACCTTCAACATGGGCATCGGCATGATGGCCATAGTCCCGGAACACAGTGTCGAAGACATTCTGCATCAGTTCGGCGCCCACGGCGAGCATCCCTACCTCATCGGTGAAATCAAGGCGACCCGGGATAACAACGGCGGACAGGTTATCATCGACGGAATCTGTTGAATCCGGCAATCCATTCAAAATAAAACAACTCCGGAAGCATTACTATCCGGAGTTGTTTTGTTGAATTCGCACCACCACCTTCCCTTACGGTTTCTCAGATAGGCCCGCGCTGATTCGTTGCAGTGCGTACATTTTTGCCGATACAATTCAACCGATATAAAATTCGTTCTTGAATTACCGGCGCAAATAGCGCAAATTAAGAGAGGCTAACTTTTAATTTTTTACAAGGAGATGAGGAGATGAGTAATGTATTTTTAAGAAATACTGGTCATAGTGTTTTTTCTTGGGAGAGACTTGGCAATATCAAGGAAGGCCGCGGAGATCTGGGCGAAGACATGCCTGTGCTTGTGTATCGTCTGATGCAATTTACCATGCTGGATGTATTGGCCAAGGCGCATGGCGGAGAGCAGGCCAATGAATATTTTCGTCAGGCCGGTTTCCTGGCCGGGATGGAGTTTGCCAAAAATACCCTTGACTTGAAAACAGACTTCAATACGTTTTTGGCCAACCTGCAGAACACATTGCAGACGATGAAGATTGGCATTCTGCGCATGGAAGCGTTTGACTCAGACACAGGGAGTATTGTGCTCACAGTGGGACAGGATTTGGACTGCAGCGGTTTGCCCATCACCAACGAAAACGTCTGCAGTTACGATGAAGGATTTATCGCCGGTATTCTCGAGGCATACACCGGCAAAAAATATGATGTCCGCGAGGTGGATTGTTGGGCCAATGGCGATCGGGTATGCCGCTTTAACGGGATTGTTGTGGATTGATTCCCGCAAGCAGACTCAAGATCTGTATTGGTAAAAAAAAAATGTACCACCTGGTTGCCTAGTGTCCCGTGCGGTTAGTCACGTGTCATAATTTCCAAGGAATTCATAGAGAAACAACCCAGGATTGCGCCATAACTTGCGGATGTCTGGGTGAATGCCGTTGGAATGCAATGACAGAACTAACCAGACAGGACACTAGGATAGTGCGACTGTTCCTCTGGCACTGACAAGATCACAGGGTACAATCTGCGGTACTGCATGGCAGTAAAACAGCCCGCGGAAGAACTGTCCCGTCATGTGTGCACCAAGACGTAGCTTCAGAAGGTAATTGTGGATCCGGCGGCCAATATCTTATTTAATTATTTACGCGACGTTATCTACAGTCCGGCAAACGCTGCCCTGAATATAGAGGCCCTACCCCAAGGCTTCCGTGATTTAGGGGAGGGTTTACAATATCTTGCGCAATGTGTTCTCGAGACCAGGAACTTTGCCCAGGCCTTGGCCAGGGGGGACCTGGACAGCCCGCCGCCGTCACCCGGTAATGAGATTGCCGCTCCCCTGAAGTCGCTGCATTCGTCGCTGAAGCATTTAACATGGCAGAGCCAACAGGTAGCGCAAGGGGACTACCAGCAGCGTGTAGAATTTATGGGAGATTTCTCCATAGCATTCAACGCCATGGTCTACCAATTAGATGAACGCCGCAAAATAGATACTGATGCAAAATTAAAATTACAGCGGCACGTCAATCTCTTGTTAAGTAACTGTCTGGATATTATCTTGTTATTTGACATTAACGGCAAAGTTGTCTTTACAAGCAAATCATATCTGCATTGTAACAACATTGTAGATCCAAGCACAATCCAGGATAAATCATTCAAGGAATTGTTCACCGGTGTTGTAGACAATGATTCTCTACAATATATAAATGAATTGTTTCAGATCGCCATCGAGTTCAAGAAACCATCAGAAATAGAACAAAAGATTTCTTTCATTAAAGACGAAAATATACGAAATTATACAATTAATGTCATACCAATGCTTGATGAAATTGGTGAAGTTGTCGGGACAATACTTTTCCTTCATGATATGACCGAGAGCATACGCGCACAACATGCAGCAGAACATGCAAGAATAATTGCAGAACAATCAACTCGATCCAAGTCTGAATTTCTCGCTCGCATGAGTCATGAGATGAGAACCCCAATGAATGCTATCATTGGCATGACAACAATTGCAAAATCTTCTGATGATCCATGTAGAAAGATATATTGCTTAGACAAGATTAACGATGCTTCACAACATTTACTAGGAGTTATTAATGACATCCTGGATATGTCCAAAATTGAAGCTGATAAACTTGACTTGTCTTTAAGTGAATTTAATCTTCAAAAGATGGTTCATAGAATCATCAGTATTTTAAATTTCCGTATCGAAGAACAGAAACAGACCTTATCGGTTGATATTGACCGCGATATACCCGAAAACATCGTATCAGACGAGCAGCGCTTGGCGCAGGTTCTCATGAATCTCCTGTCTAACGCCACCAAATTTACCCCTGAACGCGGCGCGATATCGCTGAGCGCAAGAAAAATTGCCGAGTGTGACTCGATATGCACCATTCGCTTTGTAGTAAAGGATAGTGGCATCGGTATATCTGAAGAGCAGCAGGAACGTCTGTTCATGCTGTTTGAGCAGGCTGACGGCAGCATCTCCCGCAAATTTGGCGGAACCGGGCTCGGGTTGGCCATCTCCAAGCGCATCGTCAATATGATGGGCGGTCGCGTATGGGTTGAATCGGAGCTTGGTCAAGGCGCTGCTTTCATTTTTGAAATCAAGGCCCAAATAGGTGCTCCGTCAAAGAGTTCCCTGGTTCCGCCCGATGACTCCGTCATAATTGCTGACGCGGGCCAACAGGCGCACGAGGTAATGAATGCCGCCCAAGACGATATTCTGCCAGGGGTTGGTCTCTTTGCGGGCAGGCGGATCCTGGTGGTGGAAGATGTCGCCATGAACCGCGAAATTATATCGGCACTGCTTGAAGAGACTGGATTAGAGATTGTTTTCGCCGTTGACGGGGTGGCGGCGGTTGCAGAATTTTCCGCCTCCTCCGATGCGTATGACCTCATTCTGATGGATATCCATATGCCTAATATGGATGGATATGAGGCAACCAGGCGTATCCGCTCATTACGTTTACAGCAGGCGGATACGATACCGATTGTTGCCATGACGGCCAATGTTTTCCGCGAGGACATTGACCGCTGTTTGGCCTCCGGCATGAACAGCCATCTCGGAAAACCTATTGATCTTGACTTGCTTATCGCGGAACTTAAAAAACATCTGGGCACTGCCGCCAATAATTTTCAGACGCCACCACCGAGAACAACAACATAGGCGACGGCCTGTTCGGATAACCTGCATGGCGACAACCCGCTGGCCGCCCCTCCCGGTCTTTGAATGCTCGGGTTCCCGAAGACTTCCACCGCCTCTTTCCGTTGGCAACGATGGAAGTCCTTTTGTGACGCAGAGAGAGGGCACGCCCACTGAGCAAAGCAACCCCTCTTGCTGATCTCCCAGATTCAATCACCAAGCCGTCTCTCTGATCAAGCCCATACCCACCCAGATCTTCAGAATCGATCCAAGCAACTCCTGCCAGCGGGCAAGGGTGATATTCGGCCATGCCTCTTTTCGCTCAGGGTGGGCACCACAGCGGCAGGCCCGGGAAAGCCGCCCGCAGCCTCCCGTTATTCCTCTGCCTGTACCTTGTATCCGGCAATGATCTTCTCGGCGATCTGGGCGGGAACCTCCTCGTAATGAGAGAATTTGGTCAGGAAAGTGCCGCGTCCGCCGGTCATAGAGGTAAGATCAAGGGCGTAGAGCAGGATCTCTGCCTGGGGCACATGGGCGTTGACGACCTCGTATTTGTCCGTCGAGTCCATACCGAGTACCCGGCCGCGCCGGCTGTTGAGATCACCCATGACGTCGCCGACAAAATCTTTAGGCACCCGCACCTCCACCTCCATGATCGGCTCGAGCAGAACCGGGTTCGCCTGGACCACACCTTTCTTAAAAGCCAATGATCCCGCAACCTTGAATGCCATTTCCGAGGAATCGACAGTGTGATAGGAGCCATCGATCAGGCTGACCTTGAGGTCGACGAAGGGATAGCCGGCGATAACGCCGCGCTCCATGGCCTCGATGATGCCCTTCTCCACCGCCGGACGGTACTGCTGGGGAATAACGCCGCCGACGATTTTGTCCAGAAACTGGAAATGCTCGCCCCGGGGCAGCGGCTCCATTTCGATGGTGCAGTCTCCGAACTGGCCCCGGCCGCCGGATTGCTTTTTATGCCTGCCCTGGACCGTAACCTTGCCTTTCAGGGTCTCGCGGTAGGGGATGCGCGGAGGCCGCAGTTCCATTTCAACGCCGAATTTGCGTTTGATCTTCTCGCCGACCACTTCGAGATGCACCTGTCCGACACCGGAGATGAGCGTTTCGTGGGTCTGCTGTTCGCGGGTGAGTTTCAGGGTCAGATCTTCGTCGAGCAGGCGGGTAATGGAGGAGAACAGTTTCTCTTCGTCACCCTTTTTGGCGCTGACCGAGTAGGAGATCACTGTGGGCAGCGGTTCGACCATCGGATAAACGATTTGATTGGCCTCGTCGCACAGCGTGTCGCCGGTGGTCGTCTCCTTGAGTTTGGCCACCGCCACCACCATGCCGGGTACGGCTTGCTCCACCGGTTTCTGCTCTTTGCCGGCTATGACGAAAAGCTGGCCGAATCGTTCGGAAGTGCCCTTGGAGGCATTGTAGAAGGTATCGCCTGCGAGCGTGCCGGAAAAAACCCGGAAAATGGTCAGGCGCCCGGCGAACGGATCGGCCATGGTCTTGAAAACCAAGGCCGAAAACGGCGCATCGCCGGTACCAGGACGCTCAACGGCATCCCGGGTCTTGGGGTGGATGCCGGCCCGGGCTGGGCGTTGATCGGGCGAGGGAAAGAGGTTGACAATGGCATCGAGCACCACGCCGGAGCCCTTGTTGGCCAGCGAAGCGCAGGCGCAAACCGGAGCGATCTTGGCTTCCTTGATGGCCTTGACCAGGCCGGTCTTCAGCTCCTCTTCGCTCAGACTGCCCTCCTCAAGGAATTTTTCGAGCAGTTCGTCATCGGTTTCGGCCACGCTTTCCTGTAAAGTCTCGCGCAGACCGGCCACCTCGTCCGCCATGTCCGCCGGAACCGGAGCGGCTTCAGACTTTCCGTCAGCGAACAGCAGTGCCTTATTGGCCATGATGTCGACTACGCCTTTGAACTGATCTTCAGCGCCGATGGGCAGATAAAGCACCACCGGGTTGAGGCCGGCGACCTCCTTGATGCCATCGACCGTCTTCTGGAAATTGGCCCGCTCCCGATCCATCTTGGTGACGCAGATCAGGCAGGGCAGGCTGTGCCCCTTGATCAGATCGACGAATTTTTCGGTCTGCGGCCGCACACCCATGACCGCGCCGACGGTGAGGATGGCGCTGTCGGCCACCTGGGCGGCGAAGCGGGTTTCATTAAAAAAGTTGTCGTCACCAGGAGTATCGATGAGAAACACATCGTTTTTTTGCCAGGTCAACTGGTTGAAGGCCGTGCCGATGGAGATCTTGCGCTTGGTTTCTTCCGGCTCGAAATCCATGGAAGACGAGCCGTCATCCACCTTGCCTAACCGCTTCAGGGAACCGGCGGTAAAGAGAAGGGCCTCGGCAAGAGAGGATTTACCGCTGTTGCCATGACCAAGAAAAACCACATTCCTGATGTGTTGTACGTCCTGCATGAAGTCCTCCAGTGAGTGCAACGGCTGTATCGGCGTTCGCGGTATTCGACCCTGCCCGCAACCTGCCGCGAAAACGGCATTTCGAACTTGCGAAACGCGATGTTATGGTGACATGGGTTTTCGTCGGCGGGCCTCAATCTTGGCTTTGCCGCCTGAAAGCCGCAGAAAAGCCCTCGCGCTTTCACAGCAGGCATGGTAACCATCTGGCTCGCCCAAACGAGCCCATGTTATATTCGTATTAAGATTGCAAAGTCAAGTAATAACCAACTAAAACGCGAAACAAGCGATGGCCGAATCAGCAGCACAACCATCCAGATCCACAGGGACAATCGCCCGTTCCGCCGGTACGGTTTCCGTTGCCGTGATGTGCAGCCGGGTACTCGGTCTCATTCGGGAACAGGTCTTTGCCGGCCTGTTCGGCGCCGGTTTCGCCGTCGACGCCTTTGTCGTCGCCTTCCGCATTCCCAACCTCCTGCGCGATCTCTTTGCCGAAGGAGCGCTCTCCGCCGCCTTTATCACCGTCTTCACCGACTACAGCACCAATCGGGGAACCGAGGCCACATGGCGGCTTGCGAGCAACGTCATGGTGTTTTTCACCCTGCTGATCAGTGCCTTCACTCTGGTCGGCATCTACTGGGCCGGGCCGATCGTCGACCTGCTCGCCCCGGATTTCGGGCAGATCCCCGGCAAGACCGAGCTGACCGTCCAACTCACCCGAATCATGATGCCTTTTTTGCTCTGCGTCTCGCTGGCAGCGGTGGTGATGGGCATCCTCAACACCAAGGGCCGGTTTTTCGTGCCGGCGATGTCTTCTGCCTTTTTCAACATTGGCTCGATTGTCGGCGGCCTTTCTCTGGCCCTGCTCTTCCCCCACTTCGACCAGCCGGCCATCGCCGGCATGGCCTGGGGCACGCTCATCGGCGGCATGCTCCAGCTTCTGGTGCAAGTGCCGACCCTGTTCAAGGTCGGCTTTCGCTTCCGGTTCTCCTGCAATCCGTTCGATCCGGGAGTGCGCCGCATCCTGCTGCTCATGCTGCCGGCCGTCATCGGCCTGTCGGCCACCCAGATCAACATCTTCGTCAACACCAACTTCGCCGCCTCCTGCGCCGAAGGTTCGGTCTCCTGGCTCAACTATGCCTTCCGCCTGGTGCAACTGCCGATCGGCGTTTTCGGCGTGGCCTTATCGATCGCGGTGATGCCGATTCTGGCCAAGCAGGCGGCACAAAAGGATCTTGTCAGCCTCAAACAGACCTTCATCTCCTCGCTGGTGCTGGTCTTCGCCCTGGCGGTTCCCGCCACAGCCGGTCTGATCTTGCTTGCCCGGCCGATCATCCGCCTGATCTTCGAGCATGGCGTCTTCACTGGCGCCGACACTATCCAGACCGCCGATGCCCTCACCTGCTACGCCATCGGCCTCTTTGCCTATTCGGCCATCAAGGTGATGGTGCCGGTGTTCTACGCCATCGACAACACCCGTTATCCGGTGATCGGCAGCTTTCTCGGCGTGGCGGCCAACATCTGCATCATCCTCCTGGTGATCGATGCGTTCCAGCACCGGGGCATCGCGCTGGCCACATCCTGCGCCATGATCCTCAATTTTCTCTTCTTAGGCGCTGTGCTCTACCAGAAACTGGGCGGATATCCGCTGGGGTATCTGCTGCGGGGGCTGGCAAAAATCGTGGCGGCCACTGCCCTGATGGGCGGCGGTATTTGGGGGTTGGAGCAACTGTTCGCTCCCTGGCTGCAGGGTTCCGTATCGATGCGGATCGGGGCGCTGAGCGTATTGATCGGAGTGGCGGTGGTGATCTATGGCATCGGACTGCACATCCTGCGGCTGCCGGAGTTCACCCTGCTGACCGACCAACTGGTTCAGCGTTTGCGCAGATCGTAGAGCAGCTGCAACTGGGCAAGCAGACTGACCACCGCCGTGTCGACATGAAGAATGCGGCTGCCCATGGTGAACCCGTGGAAACCGCGGTCAGAAAATTGGCCAAGCTCATAATCGGACCAACCGCCTTCGGGGCCGACCGCGAGCAGCACCCGCTGCCCGGACCGGCTGCCCAGAGACAGCTCAGCCATGGAGCCGTCTGCCCCGGGGTGGGCGATCACCCCCTGACCGGCGAGCGTGGGCACAACATCCTCGACAAAGGGTTTGAACTGGTGGTGCAGGATGACCTCGGGCAGCCAGGTGTCCATGGCCTGCTCCATGCCTTCCAACAGCAGGGCACGGATCTTTGCCGGCGCCAGCACCGGACTGTGGAAAAAGGATTTTTCGACCCGCCGCGAGCGGATGAGATGAAAGCGCCGCACGCCCAGCACCGTAGCCTGTTTGAGGATACGCTGGAGCATGATTGGCCGGGGCAGGGCCAGAATCAATTCGATGTGGAAGTCACAGACTGGTTCCCGCTCCAGATCCACCGCCAGCCGCACGGTTTCTCCTGCGACGGCCGTCACCCGGCCGCGGCCCAACATGGAGCCAATCACACCCACCCGCACCGTATCGCCCGCCTCCACCTTGAGCACCCGCAACAGATGCTCGGCCCGGCGTCCGGAAAGAGTAACCCCCTCACCCTGATCAAGCTCGGCGGGATCAAGCAGAAGGAGGTTCAAGAAATACCTCTCACAGCCGCAGTCTCTTTTCCTCGAACCGCAGGGTAGCGAAATAATCCTCGGGCCGTTCTTCGCGGCGGATGAGCCGCACGACGCCGTCCTGGCCAAGAAGCAGTTCCTGGGGCCGGAGCTTGCCGTTATAATTGAATCCCATGGCATGGCCGTGGGCGCCGGAATCCTGGATGACAAGCATGTCACCGTCGGCAATGACGGGCAGCTCCCGCTGAATGGCAAACTTGTCGTTATTCTCGCACAAGGAGCCCACCACATCCACCACTTCCGTAGCCCCGCCGCCGTCCTTGCCCAGCACCTCGATATGGTGATAGGCGCCATAGAGCGCCGGCCGCATCAAGGCCGACATGCAGGCATCAACGCCAATATAGGTGCGGTAGATGGCCTTGCGGTTGATGGCCCTGGTTACCAAAACCCCATGCGGGCCGGTCATGTAGCGGCCGCTCTCCATGAACAGGGCCGGGCAGTGGCCGTTGCGGTTCTTGAAATCGACGAACAGGGCGGTGATCTCCGCACCCATGGCCTGGATATTCAAAGGATCGATCCCCGGCAGGTAGGGAATACCCAACCCGCCGCCGATATTGATGAACTCGAAATCGATGCCCAGGGCCGTATGGATGGTGTCCACCAATTCCAACAGCATGGCCGAGGTCTGGACCATGTAGCTATAGTTGAGTTCGTTGGAGGCCAGCATGGTGTGCAGACCGAACCGCTTCGCGCCCCTTGCCTGGGCCCGCCGGTAGGCCTCGACAATCTGGTCGTGGCTGACTCCGTACTTGGCCTCTTCCGGCTTGCCGATGATGGCGTTGCCCTGGCGGCGCACGCCGGGATTGTAGCGGAAACAGATCAGCTCCGGCATCCGCGGCACCTTATCGATCAGGGAGATGTCATCCAGGTTGAGGATGCAGCCGCCATCGGCCGCCGCAACCGCGAAATCGGCCTGGCCGGTGTTGTTGGAGGTGAACATGATGGCCTCGCCGCTTGCCCCCAGACGCCGGGCCAGCATCAGTTCAGGGACCGAACTGCAATCGAAGCCAAAGCCCATATCCTGCATCAGGGCCATGACGGAAGGGTTAGGCAGGGCTTTGACCGCGAAATATTCACGAAATGCGGGAAGTGCGGCAAAGACCTCCATAAGTCGGCGACCAGTCTCGCGGATGCCCGCCTCGTCATAGACATGGAAGGGGGTGCCGTAATGGGCGGCGATGGCCGGAAGATGAGGGAAAAGACGCTCTTTGAAGGCTTGGGACATCGGCATGGGTATACCTCGTGTGATGTAACTGCGGATGGGGATGCGCGCGGTTTTTTGCAGGCGTACAGAACGGTCGCAATCCTGGTGGACGCTTATTGATGCCAGCGATTTTTCCCTGGATGCGGTCCGGCGATGTCGGCCCCCTGCCCTTGACCGGATTTGAAAAAACACCATCCTTTCCGGAAATAAAACGCATAAAAAATAACGAGCAATATTCAAAAGAATATACCATCACGCCACAGCTTGATCCAGGATTCTTCTCGTCCGGCAACAAATCAGCAAACCAGAGCAATGTGCCTGCTGAAGAAAAGGGCTGGCATGCTTCTTCTTGGACAATAGAGCGGAATATTGGTATCAACAAGGAAAGTGCGTGTCGAACCAATTCGAGGATACAAAACCATCAATGCTGCTGTACCCCCTGTTCACATCTGTCCTGGCGCTTGCCCTGTTGCCGGTTTTCGCCCTCCTTGCCTGCCGGAAGAAATACCGTGGCCGAATCGGCAAACGGCTGGGATGGGGTCTGGCCAAGCAGGTGGCGCAACTTCCCGCCGCCAGCGGCCCGACCTTCTGGATGCATGCCCTCTCGGTGGGCGAAGTCACCTCCGCCCTCCCCCTGGCGCACGGCCTGCGCAGCGCATACCCCTACGCGCGGATCCTCTTTTCCGTCACCACCAGGACCGGACACGAAATGGCCAGCAAGCTGCTCACGCCCCATGTCGATCTCGTCATCGCCGCTCCCATGGATGTGGGTTGGGTGGTGCCGTATTTCAGGCGTATTCTGCAGCCTGATTTTTTTATCCTGGTGGAAACCGATTTCTGGTGCCATTGGTTGTATCACCTCCATCGCCGGCACATTCCCGCAGTCCTGGTCAATGGCCGGATCTCGGCAGCCTCCCTGAGCCGCTACCGCCGGTTCGCCCGTTTCTTCCTGCCGATGTTCCGCACCTTTGCTCTCCTGTCCATGCAAACCGCCGCCGATGCTGCCCAGATGGCCGCCTTGGGTATTGCGCCGGACAAGGTCGCCTCCCTGGGCAACCTCAAATTCGACTCCAGTCTGTCGCATGGGACAACGGTCAATCACGGGGCGCTCGCCATCCAAAAGGAGCGGCACGGATTTGCCGTGGCCCCGCCGCTCTGGGTTTGCGGCTCAACCCATCGCGGCGAGGAAGCCGTCATCTTCCAGATATACCGGAATCTGCTCGAACACATAGCCGATCTCCAACTGGTGCTGGCTCCACGCAACATCGAACGGGCTGGAGAAATCATCGAACTCGCCGATCAGTACAGCCTCACCTGTCGCCGCTGGAGTATCGATCATCAGAGCTGGGGTCCTTTGCTCGTCCTCGACACCATCGGCGAACTGGCCAACTGCTACGCCATGGCCGACGTGGCCTTTGTCGGCGGCAGCCTGGTGGCCGCAGGCGGTCACAACCCCATTGAGCCGGCCGCAACCGCTGTCCCCATCCTTTTCGGCCCCCACATGGAGGATTTTGCCGAGATCTCAGCGGAACTGGTCCGCTGCGGCGGCGCCTGCCAGGTCGACTCGGAGGAAGATCTGCAGGACCTGCTTGGCCACATCCTCACCGATAAAGACCGGAAGCGCTCAATGGCCGAGGCGGCGCGGGCATGCGTGCTTGCCAATCAAGGGGTTGTCCATAAACACCTGGAAGCCATCGATGCCCTGTTGGCCGCGATGCCTGCATCCCCATGCAAGGGTTGATCCGTTGTTGTACCGACAGCCTGCTGGTCAGCGTCACAATCTGTTTCATTGCCGGCGCCAGCGTCGCCTCCAACCTGTCTTCATGGTCGGTTAACCCGGAATGGCTCCCAGCCGCAACAGCCGCCCTGCTGCTCTTGCCCCTTCTTGCCTTTGTTTTTACCCGCCGGCTGAGGCCGCTGGCCGCCCTTCCCCTGTTTTTCCTGATTGGTCTGTTGCATACCCATCATGCCCTGCAACCGGTCGCCGACCAGCACCATATAGCCTCTCTCGTTACCGAGCCGACCAAGGCAACCCTGGTCGGCCGGATGCTGACCATGGCCGAATACAACGGCGAGCGGACGAGGTGGGAGTTGGACAGCGAAGCGCTGCTGCCACATGACGCCTCCAGTCCTTCCGGATTCCAACCGGTGCGAGGCACGGTGCGGCTCTCGGTCCCCGGGACCATCGATCCGGAATATATGCCGGGCAAAAAAATCATGATCATGGCCACACTGGATCGTATTCGCAATTACCAAACACCAGGTGCCATTGACTATCGCCTGCTGATGGCGGCGCAAGGTATTCTGTGCGCGGGCTGGATCCGCTCTCCCCACGAGATGCTGCCGGTGGATGAACCCTTTCGATCCGGCTGGCAAGAGCTTTCTTTCTTCCCCGAACGTATCCGCCAACAAACCGCCGAATTTTTCGCCACCCGCTTCAACCCCGACATTGCCGGGTTCTTTCAGGCTCTGCTCATCGGCTCCACGGTCAATATCCCGCCACGCCTGGTGGAAGCTTTCAAAGATAACGGCTGCTATCACGTTCTTTCCATTTCCGGGCTGCACCTTGGCCTGCTCGGGGTGTTCAGCGCCGCCCTGGTCACCTGGCTGCTCAAGCGGAGCACCTGGATCCTGCTCCATACCCATGTCCCCACCCTGGCGCTGATGCTGACTGCGCCGATACTCATCTTCTACACCTTCATCGCCGGCTTCAATATCCCTGCCGTCCGATCGCTGATCACTGCTCTCCTGGTGCTGTTCGCCGTGGTGGTGCGCCGCCAGCGGACCCTGGTTCATCTGATTGCCGGCGCGGCCCTCATTGTCCTCGCCCTGACACCGTTGGCCCTCTTTACCCCTTCCTTTCAGCTCTCCTTTGCCGCGATCCTCGCGATCAACCTGATCTATCCCCGGCTGCCGCTGTTCCTTCCATCAGAAAAAACGCCATCGGCATTCCCTCCCAAGATCGTTCAGGCGGTGCGCGTCATCCAGTCAATGCTCTACGTATCAGTGGCCGCCACTGTCGGCACTGTACCGATCCTGCTCTACCACTTCAACCGTGTTTCCCTGATCGGGCCGGTCATGAATCTGTTGATCGAACCGTTGCTCTGCCTGTGGGCCCTGCCCTGCGGCCTGCTGGCTCTTCCTCTGATTCCGCTCTTTCCGGATCTGGCATTCATCCTGTGTCAGCTCGGCCGGCCCGCCATCGAGCTGACGATCTGGTTGGCCGACGCCGCTTCTGGAGTGCCTCATGCCTCGCTCTGGACCATCACCCCCAACCCGATGGAAATCACTGTATACTGTCTCGTTGTCTTTCTCCTGCTCCAGCCCCAAAAAACCGTCCGACAACGTATCCTGGCCCTAGGGTTGACGCTTTTCTTAATCTGCTCCTTCACCCGTTCGCTCTGGCTGCGCGAAACGCAGCAGGAGTTGACGATCAGCTATCTCGATGTCGGCCAAGGGTCATCCGCCTTGGTGCAATTGCCGGACGGTGGCGCTATCCTGATCGATGGCGGCGGCAGACAAACCGAACAGTTCGACCCTGGCCAAAGCCTGATCGCTCCCTTTCTTTGGCGGCAGCGAATTTGGCGGCTCGACGACCTGATCGTCACCCATCCCCATCAGGATCACTACAATGGCCTGCCCTTTGTCGCCACTCAGTTTCGCCCACAGCGGGTGATCATCAACGGCGACAAAGGGGAAGAACCGCCTTACGAAGTATTCGTGCAAGCGGTCCGTTCACGGGGCGGTACCGTCCAGGTTGCCAAAGCCGGAGATATGTTGCGCCAGGATCGGAACGTGAAGGTTGCCTGTCTTGGCATGAATGACGTGCCAGGCCAGACTGCCGCAGGATCGGTCAACGATCGGAGCCTGGTCGTGCGGCTTCAGTATGCAGAGCGCAGTTTCCTTTTTCCGGGCGATATCGGTAATACCAGCGAAAACAAGATGATACAGGCAGGAAACATCCTGCAATCCGACGTCTTGTTGGCTCCGCACCACGGCAGCCGCACCTCAGCCGGCAAGCCTTTCATGGAGGCGGTTGCCCCAGCCCTGATCGTCGTTTCGGCAGAGCGGCGACGCCAAGGAATCCTTCCGGCCAGGGAACATCTCGCGCTGTGGCGACAAAAAGAGATCCCGGTCCTGATCACCGGTCAGGCGGGGACCATAACCGTTCGAACCAATGGGAGCGACATGCGCGTCACCACATGGGCCGGGGAACGCCTGCGGCTTGACCAGTCAACCAGGAATTTCACCGCAGATAAGCGAGGCTTGCAGGGAACAAAATAATACGGTAACATTATTTATTCTTTTAAAAAGAACAGGTATCGTTGGGGAGGGACACGATGGTGACGCTCGGCAAAAAATGCCCTGCATGCGGCGGCAAGCACCTGATCGATCGATCGTCGAACTCCTGGCTTGCCGCCCTGCCGACCGCCCGATCGTGCGTCTGCGCCGGTTGCCGCCAGCAGATCGTCCTGCTGTTTTCTTTCGTCGCCATCGGGATAGAACAGCGGATTTTTTCCCGGAAACAACTGCCGCCGTTTTTTCTTGCCCGCATTCCAGCCATCAACCAGCACGTTCGCATAAAAGACATCAGTGAAGGCGGACTCTGCATTGTGCAACACCCCAACGCCCCCATCCCAAACCGTTTCTTCCAACTGGACCTTCTCAACTGCAGCGACGGCACGTCCCTGGAGCAGATCACAGCCGAAATCATCGCCACCACCGAGCAGATTGTGGAGAGGTGCGGCTTCAAAATCGTTGTCCACAACAACTGCGCCCGCTTCGTCAATCTCAACCAGGCGCAACGTAAGGTGCTTACAGCCTGCCTGAATCAGTACGGTATCTAGCCGGCTCTCCTCCTCTCGTTCAGATCTCGGTGAAATCAGCGGGTTGGTGGCGAAGGAATTTCAAAAACCGTGCCTTCTCGAAACTGTTGTTGTAGGCATCTTCGGCACCAATCTTCTTCTTTTCCAGCAGGTCGAAAATCGCATCGTCCAAGGTCTGCATGCCGAACTTCTTGCCGGTCTGCATAATCGAAGGAATCTGATAGGTCTTGCCCTCGCGGATCAGGTTGCGAACCGCTGCCGTGCAGATCAAGATTTCCAGAGCAGCCACCCGGCCATTGACGTCGATCCGTTTGAACAGCGTCTGCGCGACCACGGCCCGCAAGGCGTCGGCCAAGGTGGATCGGACCTGGCCCTGTTGACTGGCGGGAAAGATCTCCACCATGCGGTCCACGGTCTTCATGGCGTTGATGGTATGGAGGGTGGCGAACACCAGGTGACCGGTCATGGCTGCTTCCATGGCCAGGGCCACGGTCTCCAGATCGCGCAACTCGCCGACCAGGATGATGTCTGGATCCTCGCGGAGGGCACCGCGGAGGGCAGCAGCAAAATTTTTGGTATGGGAGCCCACCTCCCGGTGGTTGACAACACAGTTCTGGCTTTTATGCACAAACTCGATAGGGTCCTCAATGGTGATGATGTGGTCTTTCCTCGTCCGGTTGCACTCGTCGAGGATCGCGGCCAGCGTGGTCGATTTGCCCGAACCGGTCGGACCGGTGACCAGCACCAACCCTTTGGGCAGGGAGGACAGCCGTGACACCACCTTGGGCAGCCCGAGTTGTTCGCAGGTCATGATTTCACTGGGGATTTCGCGGAACACTGCGCCGATCCCGTTTTTTTGCTGAAAAAAATTGCAGCGGTAGCGGGCCAGCCCTGGAATCTCATAGCCGAAATCGAGGTCGCCGCTCTCTTCAAAAATCTTGATTTTGTCTTCCGGACAAATCTCGTACAGCATGCTTTTCAAGGTTTCGTTGTCAAGCACCTTGAATTTCACTCGCTCCATATCGCCGCGGACGCGTAAAAGCGGCTGGTGACCGGCCGTCAAATGGAGATCGGACGCGCCTTCATCATTCATCAACTTGAAAAAAGCGTCTATCTGGGCCATGGGTGCTGTTCCTCATGCGTTGTGCGCCGAAAACCGGCAAAATCGTTTCGGCTGCAGGTTAGCAAAAATATCCGTTGATGTTGCAGTATTTCCTACATACCAGCAAATTTTTGCGGCAGGAGAGTAAAAACCGAGGATCGGCCTTACGAAGCTGCCAGATCGGCGAGTGCGGCCCTAGCTCGCTCCGCCTGGGATGGCGTGCACATCTTCGCCGCCATCGCCTGCTGGAAATATCGCGCCGCCCGTGCCTGTTTTTTGCTCAAAAGATTAAGCCGACCCAAAGACAGCAGGCCCTCGACATGGTCGCGCTGGAGCTGCAAGCATTGCCTGACCGCCATGCCGGCTCCGGCGTGGTCCCCCGTATGCAGCAGGGCCCGCCCCAGCCGGCACCAATGATCCTGATTGAAATTGTCCAGCGCCAGCGCCTTGCGGCACAGCGTCAAGCCGATGTCGTTCCCTTCGCCATGCTCCACATACAGCAATCCCAAGGTGCTGAGCGATATGCTGTCCTGGGGAAAGAGTTGCAAGGCCCGCTGACAGGCCCTGATCGCCTTCTCGCCCTGTCCGCTGTCCAGATACGCCTGGCCCAGCAGACGAAACAAGAGGAACTCCCTGTCGCTGTCGGGACACTCCTGCCAACGTTCGAAAACCGCCAAGGCCCTGGCAGAATCACCCAATTCGGCGTACAGCTTGCCCAAAGGCAGGAACAACTCCTGCGGCGCGGTTTCCGCTTGATCCAAAACTTGGTATGCCCGCTCGAAACATTCCAAGGCCTTTTCCCGTTGCCCCAGGGTCTGCTGCACATGGCCAAGGTTGACCAAGGCCATGTAATCGGCCGGCTCTTTGCGCAAGACCTCTTGGAAGCAAGTTGCCGCCAGCCGCTCCTGCCCACACTCCACCAGCGTCACTCCCAGGCTGTTGATCAAATTCGTGTCGCCAGGCTGCAAGCGGAGCCCGCGGCGGTATTCGCGAATGGCGTTGCGATAGTCGCCTTCCTCAAAAAAGAAATCGCCGCTGACATTCAGGCTGACATGGTTAAAAATCGTGGTCATTCCCGGCCCGAGAAAAGAACCATGCATGAGAGCCTTCAGACAATTGCCCGGGATGTCGCTTTTGGCGTAATCCAAACAGGGCCAGGACGCGACCCCGATGGCAACGGCCTCCCCGTCGCAACTCGTGCTGCAGTACGCCTTGATGGCGGCGAGTTCCCGTTCAACCTCAGCCGTATTGGCATCCGGCAGGATGAACACGCCAAGATGGTCCTCTTCGCCCAGAAACTCCCCTTGCCCCGAGGAAATGATCTCCGGCCGCTCAACAACCAGGGGCGGCTGACCGGTGGCGGTTTGCCGGGAAATCATCACGAGGGTAAACCGGGAAAGTCGCCGCCAATGTTTCTTCAGCCGGGCAAGCAGCCCGGACTGTTTTAATTGAAAAGGATGAGGGAAGCGTTCGTCGATGGCATCGATATCGCACAAACCGAAAGGCCCGCGCTTTTCGGCCAAGGCCAAGGCTCGCCAAAGGCGATCCAACATGTTGGCGCCTGGCTGGCAACTGTCGCCGCCCACTTGGGCAAAACCGATCTGCACCCTGCTCAATCCTTCCCTTTTCAATTGATGCTGCAGATAATGGGCTGTCTTCCTGGCGTGTTCCCGGTTTTCCGCAGGCAGCAAAACCCCGAACACGCCATAGCCGAACGAAAAGCAATGCATCCGGGTCAACGCCTGAATCAAATCTGCAATTTCACGAAATTTTTGCAGGTTTCCTGCCGCTGTCCTCCGGTAAAAGGTCGTGTGCACGAGGAGGAAAAAGGCCGGATGGTCGCCAACAACCTCTTCCAGAAAAGCCATGGCCGCCCGCCGGTTATGCAGATCGGCTTCGGGATCGATATATCCCCACCGCACCAGGTCGAGTTCCTGCAGCAAAGTCGCCCGCACCTCCCGCAGCCACCGGGACGACATTTTCCGCAGGAGCGCGGGATCGACATCATCGATCACCACGGCAACACACTCTCCCGAAGGCAGATCCAGCGGGAGGATCAACTGATCGCCCAACATTCCGGGTTCCCGGGTCACGGTTACTGCCATCGAGGAAGAAGAATCCGTCTGCACTGGCGCAGTCCCATCCAAAGGATGCAATGAACCATCGGCGGCCATGGCGGCAAATGTGACCGTGGCGGGTACAGGTAAAAACCGTTGTGCTTCTTCGGCCAGGGGCCGATGCAGGATATAGAAATCACTCAGGGAAAGCATGCCGGTTCAGAATGAAAGGTATAGGTTGCAGGAATTACGCCAGGTTTCCGGATTCAGTGCCTCTGTCCGGTTCCAATGCGGCTTGGAGGCTGGCAAGCATTGCATCGATTTCATCTGCGGCAATCGTCCGCAGATCGAACAGCAATCGATCGGATTCCACCTTGCCGATCACCGGAATGGACGCTTGCCGCAGCCTGCGTTCCAGTTGGTTGATCTTCATGGCAAAGGGCGCAACAGCAACAGCCCAACTGGCCAGGTTTTGCTCCGGCATTGCCCCACCGCCGACCTGGGACCAGGTGCTCTGTACGGTAAAAACAGCATAATCCGCCATCAGGGCACGACATCGCTCACACAGTGCCCGCGCCCGCTCCGCCAAGATTTCTTCTGAAAGGGCGATCAGCGCCAGGGTAGGGATTTCCAGCAGAGCCCGCGATTCATCAAGATACAGTCTGAGTACCGATTCCAACGCGACCAGAGTCAACTTGTCAATACGCAATGCCCTGTTCAGCGGATTCTTTTTTATTTGATCGATATACTGTTTCTTGCCGACCAGGATGCCGGCCTGCGGACCACCCAGCAACTTATCCCCGCTGAAGGTCACGATATCCACGCCACCGGCAACCGCATCCTGGACCGTTGGCTCCTTGATCAGACCGAATCGACTCAAATCAATCAGGCAACCGGAACCGAGATCTTCCATCACCGGCAGGCCGTGTTCTTTTCCGAGCCGAACCAGATCAACAGCGCTCACCGCACTGGTAAATCCGACAATCCGGTAATTGCTGCAATGGACCCGGAGCAACAAGCCGGTATCGTTGGTTATCGCTTGCTGGTAGTCATCCAGATGAGTGCGGTTGGTCGCGCCAACCTCAATTAAGCGGGCGCCGCTTCGCCGCATGATATCAGGGATGCGGAAAGAACCGCCGATTTCCACCAACTGGCCACGGGAAACGATCACTTCCTTGCCGTTGGCCAGGGTTTCCAGGGCCAGCAGAACGGCAGCCGCGTTGTTGTTGACCACCAGCGCCGATTCAGCGCCGGTCAACTCACAGAGTAGTCCTTCGACATGCTGATAGCGAGAACCACGTTTGCCCGTATCCAGATTCAATTCCAGATTCACATACCGTGCACAGACTGCGTTGAGCGCATCCACTGCCGCCATGGGCAGGAGTGAACGCCCCAGATTGGTATGGATAATCACCCCGGTACCGTTGATGACGTGCTGCATGCCAACCCGGTGATATTGCCGGACAAAGCGGGCCAATCCGTCAAACAGCCGCTGTCGCTCAGACAACAATGCTCCGGTTCCTTGATTGGTCACTAGCGATTGCCGCACGTTCTCAATATAGTGGCGGATACAAAATTTAAGCCGCTGCAATGGAATGTCATCACAGGTTCCAGATGCAACGAGCCAATCAATACAGTCGTTCACACTGGGTATTTCCCTGAAAACGGAATGCTGCTGCGATACCATGTGAAAAGCCGTCTGCGCGCCTCAGGTAGAAAAACATACAACACCAGAAAGAGCACCTTTCTTTCATGAGGTGCACAGGCATCGTACGACAAAGCGTCACCAGAAAGCAAACAAAAAAACAAAACAAATTCGAACCGTTGAAAACAAAGCTACCCAGATCAAAAAAAGGCATTGACATCACCGGGATGGTTTTGTATTTTCGCCGCCTGTTGCTTCACGGGGCGGAACGCAAGCGTGCAACGGGTGAAATTGAAAGAGCGCAAAAAAATATTGCGCATTCATTTCCAAAGTGCTATGTTTCGATTCTTGCCTTTACGGGCGACAGCACAGCAAACTAAAAAGAAGAGAAATTGGTTTGCTATTGATCTTTGAAAACTGAACAGTAAACGAGCGGGCCAAGTAATTTGGTTTTGAATTGGAAGTAATAAGTCCAATCGATTGTGATTGGTCAGGATATGGAACTGGAGA
>Ga0123357_10000292_pt1 | contig 47972 bp, 42 predicted proteins | sample TergutEmb28metaG_FD_89873 | JGI IMG/M metagenome (GOLD analysis project Ga0123357, IMG submission 89873) | Embiratermes neotenicus P4 segment gut microbial communities from Petit-Saut dam, French Guiana - Emb289 P4 | ecosystem: Host-associated > Arthropoda: Insects > Digestive system > Gut ...
AAACTTTTTTTCGTCGAGCAGTTTGCAACTGTGGCAGCCGATACAACCCTTATAATCCAAGTCATAGAGCCAAACGATCTCTCCCGAAGCGCCAGGTACGCTCATTGCGCCGTCAAAAGCGCTTTTTAACATGGTCGCAGTATTCCTGTTTTTATTTGCCGCGCCGCAAATAGCCAATACTTTCATCATATCCCCTTTCTTAGAACAGTGCTTTCCTATAAACCATATCCGAGTGCTCTTGCGTCCTCGAGTTCACTGCGCCCGTCGATTTCGCCGGGTTCGTGCAACCCGCCCGCCAATACTACGCCAGCCTTTTCCCATCCGGAAAAACCGCACATATTTTCGTACATGATAACAGCGGCTGCGGCGATATCCGGAGACTCGTCGCCGGAAGTCATCAATAGAGCGGCACGTTTAATCGTCGTCCCGACTTCAATCAGGGCAAATGTACGGTCGATAGCGAGCTTCAATTGCGCCGATACGTTGAAATAGTAAACCGGGGACGCGAAAACAACAGCGTCCGCCTTTTTCAATTCTGCGAGTATGCCAGGCATATCGTCCTTTTGGATGCAAACGCCCTTCTCTTCCATGCAATGCCCGCAACCACGGCAAGCGCCAATTTGCATATCCGCAACACGCAGCTCCAAAACGTTCTTGCCGGCGGATTCCGCGCCCTCAATGAAAGCGGTGATCAATCTTTCCGTATTCCCTTCTTTGCGCGGCGCGCCGGACAACAAAACAATTTTCTCACTCATTCAAAATACCCTCCTGTTCCGCATGTAAGAGTGTAGCACACCGCATGAAAAATTAATACTTTCACCGCCAGAATCTCTCATCCTTTTTCAGGCACTAATAGTTATAATTACCATATTTACTTCTTGACATTGTGGCTCGCCTGATAGTAAAATAAACGTCGCGGCTTTTTGTTGCAAACATGGCGGTGTAGCTTAGTTGGTCAGAGCGTCCGGTTCATACCCGGAAGGTCGGTGGTTCGACTCCACCCGCCGCTACCATTGGTGGCCCGGTAGTTCAGTTGGTTAGAATGCCAGCCTGTCACGCTGGAGGTCGACGGTTCGAGCCCGTTCCGGGTCGCCACAATGTTTGTCTTCTTCTCGGAGATGACAAGCATAGCACAGGATTTTTTTCGTCAGGCAAGGCGCGCGAAACAAGGTGCAGCCGCCGCGTACTCAAAGTACGCAAGGCAAGCCGAGTAAGCAGCAACGAAGCATGGCGGAAAAAAGACAAGCTAGATGGTGGGTATAGTCAAGCGGTTAAGACACATGGTTGTGGTCCATGCACGCGAGGGTTCGAATCCCTCTACCCACCCCAAACACTGGGGCGTAGCCAAGCGGTAAGGCAACGGATTCTGATTCCGTCATGCGCAGGTTCGAATCCTGCCGCCCTAGCCATTATTTGTGGTATACTATGCCTTGCATAAGTACCACACTGGCGAAAGCCAGGCAACGCAGTATTGCGGAAAAAAGACAAGCAAGGCGACATAGCCAAGTGGTAAGGCAGAGGTCTGCAAAACCTTTACCCCCGGTTCAAGTCCGGGTGTCGCCTCCAAAAAAAGAACCGTCGGTTTTCGGCGGTTCTTTACTTTATGATTCTTTTCTTTATGATTCTTTTCTTTCGGGAATCACGAATCTGATTTTTTCGGGCGCGAGGGAAACCGTAAGCGGCCTCTCGGTATATTTCACCTCGCCGTCAGCCGTAAAGACGAGGCCATACACCGGCTCGATTTTCACCTCTTTGACGCGAAGCAAGCGCATTTTATCGGCGAGCCCGGGTGTACCAGGGTGCTTTCCGTCATGGTACATTCCCACCAGGCGTATGAAATTTCCACGTGATATCGGTTCGATGACCAACAGGTCGAGCAGGCCGTCGTTCACGACTGCTTGCGGTATGCCGTCAAACCCGCCGCCTGAAAACCGCCCGCTGCCCACGCCGGCCAGCAGGATATCGGTTTCAAAGGGCTCCATATCATCAGGCCGGAAGACGGCGCGGCTCATTTTATACCGGGCAAGCTCCCAAACGATGCCGGCGATATAGGCGCCCGTGCCTTTGAGAAAAAACTTGTTTTTCAGGTTTGACATATGGTCGACGACCTTCGCGTCAAAACCCATATTGATCATATTCAAAGCAAGGGACGTCACCGGTTCGCCGGTTCTCCCTGACTTCGGATCCGAGGGCGTATATGTATAGAGTATCACGTCGACCGGCGCGGCCTCGCCCGCCAGCTGCGCCGCGATATCCCGAAACCCTGCGCCGCCGCTGAAATTGCGGATATAATCGTTTCCCGACCCGGCCGGGACAATCGCAAGCTCGGCGCGCTTTGCGCCATACAGCCCGTTCAGGACTTCGGCTACGGTGCCGTCGCCGCCGCACACATGGAAGCGGACCGGTTCCTCCGGCGCGGCCGCGACCCTGTCGCGCACATAGATGGTCGCCTCTCCGGGGCCGCTGGTCCGGTGTATCTCATAGTCGGCGCCCGCCCTCTTCGCGGCTTCCAATATATCCGGCAAAATGTCTTTCTGGACCTTGCCGTTACCGGCCGCCGGATTGATAACAAAACAGTGTTTCATAGTTTTTGAGTATATCATAATCACATCTTCACGTAGTATAATTCTACTTTGAACGATTAAAGACGGGAGCAAAAAATATTATTATGGAACAAGTGTTAAAACGTACGATGCCGGGCACTGGCGATGAAGTGTCCATCCTGGGTTTCGGCTGCATGCGCTTCAAGCGAAATCTCGCGGCTACGGATATGGCCAAGGCTGAGCAGCAGGTACGGCGGGCCATAGAATCCGGTGTCAATTACTTTGATACCGCTTATATGTACCCCGGCAACGAAAAAGCCATCGGCGCAATCCTCGCAAAGACGGACGAGCAGGGCCTGAAGCTGCGCGACCGCGTTTTCATCGCGACAAAACTCCCCTTCCCCGTCCTCAAGGCGCGGGAAGAGATGGACCGCTTTCTCGATACTTCGCTTGAGCGGCTCGGCGTGACGCGTATAGATTATTATCTGGTACACAATATCGGCAGCATGGAAGCGTGGGAACGCGGCAAGAAGCTCGGCGTCGTCGAATTCCTCGAAAAGGCAAAGGCCGACGGCAAGATCGGGCATATCGGCTTTTCATGGCACGGCAATTTGCAGAGCTTCAGGAACGTCATCGACGACTACCCTTGGGAGTTTTGCCAGATCCAGTACAACTATCTCGACGAGAATTTCCAGGCCGGCACGGAGGGCCTGAAATACGCGGCTTCCAAAGGGGTCGGCGTCGTGGTCATGGAACCGCTGCGCGGCGGCACGATTGTCGGTAAAATGCCGCATGATGCAAAACATATCATCGACAGCTATTCGGACGATAGTGGCAGGAAACGCTCGCCCGCGGATTGGGGGTTGCGTTGGGTCTGGAACCACCCGGAAGTCACCTGCGTCCTCTCCGGCATGAACGATATGTCCCAGGTCGAGGAAAACGCGCTCGCGGCTTCGGACGCTTTGCCGGGAGCGCTGTCCGAAAACGATCTTGCGATGATCGGACGCGTCAGGGACGTCTTCCAGCGCGCGATACGCATCAATTGCACAGGCTGCGCCTATTGCATGCCCTGCCCGTACGGCGTGGATATCCCGACCTGCCTTGCTTCACTGAACAGCAACGCGATCTTCGGCGGGGTCATGTCAAAAGGGATGTACAATTTCACACTGAGGCCCACCTCCAACAAACCGTCCGGCAAGGCGTCGGCCTGTAAAAAATGCGGCGTCTGCGAGACGAAATGCCCGCAGCATCTGCCGATTGTCAAGACGCTTGAAGAGACCGCGAAGACGATGGAAAGCCCCGTATACTCGGCAGCCATCGGCATCATAAGCAAATTCATGGGACGATAGCCGTAAGAAAGCCTCCGTCAAAAGGAAAAGGACTGACAAATATGGATGATAGAATTATAAAACTGGCGAAGAGCCTGGTCGAATACTCGACAAATATACAAAAAGGCGACCGCGTACTCATCTCTTACGAAGGGGAACAGGTGAAACCGCTTATCCTGGCTTTGATCCGTGAAGTTTACGGCGCGGGCGGCGTCCCTTACGCCGAGTTGCGCGACTCGCAGGTTCAGCGCGAGCTCCTGCTTGGAATGTCCGAGGGACAGGCGGCTTTCCACAATGAAATCGAGCTTGCGCGCATGAAGGGCATGGCCGCGTTCATCGCTGTCCGGGGCGGCGACAACTCGGCTGAACTCTCGGACGTACCCGCTGAAAAAATGAATATGTGGAACCGCGTGACGCGCCCTGTGCTCGATTTTCGCGTGAACCATACCAAGTGGGTCGTGCTTCGCTACCCTGTCGCCTCAATGGCGCAGCTTGCGGGGATGAGCAGGGCCGCGTTTGAAGACTTTTATTTCGACGTGTGCAATCTCGATTACGTGAAGATGAGCAAAGCCATGGACAGCCTGGTCAGGCGAATGGAAGCGGCTGACCGCGTCCATATCTCGGGCCCCGGCACAGACCTTGAGTTTTCAATCAAGGGCGTCACCGCAATCAAATGCGACGGAGAACGCAATATCCCCGACGGCGAAGTCTATACGGCGCCCATTCGCGACAGCGTGAACGGCGTCCTGTCCATCAACACGGCCTCTGAGGAGCAGGGCTTCACCTATGAAAGCATCAGGTTTGTATTCAGGGACGGCAGGATCGTGGACGCGGCCGCCAATGACTCGAAACGTATCAATGACCTGCTCGATACGGACGAGGGCGCCAGGTACATAGGCGAGTTTTCGTTTGGCCTCAACCCATATATCCTGCATCCGATGAAGGATACGCTGTTTGACGAAAAGATCGCCGGAAGTTTCCATTTCACGCCCGGCAACGCGTACGAGGACGCGGACAACGGAAACCGCAGCTCGATCCACTGGGACCTTGTGACTATCCAGCGGGAAGACTATGGCGGAGGCGAAATCCGGCTTGACGGCGAACTCGTGCGAAAAGACGGGCTTTTCGTGCCCGAGGACCTGCTGCTGCTAAACCCCGAAAACCTGAAATGACGCGAAAAGCGTAAGGGGCCTTTAAAGGACCCTCAAAGGCCGGAAATCCAAAAAATCGCAGGAGGCCAGGCGGTAGAATATACCCCTGTATTCTCCCATGATACCCTTTTTAAACGCCTGAGGGCCGTGCAGGTGGCCGTAAACGGCCTGTGAGACCGGATACCGCTCAAGCAATTCCGTAAAAGGCGAGGCATTGGATGGCGCGAGCGCCGGCGGGAAATGCAGCGCGCAGACTATATCGCGCGCCCCGGCCGCCACCGCCTTGTCCAGCGACATCCTCAGGCGTATGAGTTCGCGCGCCAGTATCTTTTCGTCGTCAACGCCATAATCCTCAAGGCCGGGCAATCCCCAGCCCCGCGAGCCGCAAACCGCAACGCCGTCTTGAAAGAACGCGTAGTCGTTTTGCAAAAAACACATATCGTCATACAGGGTATTGAGCAGCTTTATCTTCTGCCACCAGAGGTCATGGTTGCCGCGCACCAAAAGCTTTCTGCCGGGCAGGCCATGCAGGAAATCGAGGTCGGGAAGTGCGTCCGATTGTTTCAGCGCCCACGAAATATCCCCGGCGACGATCACAGAGTCGTCTTCCGAGACATCCTCGCGCCAGGCCGCGGCTAGCTTCTCCGCGTGGTCAAGCCACGCGGCGCCGAAGACCCCCATGGGTTTGTCAACAGTAAAAGAAAGGTGAGTGTCCGCGATAGCGAAGAGTTTAGTCGTCTTCGCCGTGTTCGTCATCTTCACGCAGCGAACGCTCTTCACGTTCGCCGTCGCCGAATATATACAGGACTTTATCGTCTTTTATCTTTTGAGGTTTCTCGGCTTCGGGCCCCGTCTCCTCGCCCGCGCCGTCATTTTCGCTGTCGGCTTCATCTTCGGGGCTTCCCGCATCCGCGTCAGCGTAAGCATCGCTCTGTCCGGGGCTAAAGGCGCCGCGGGCGCCCTTCAGCCGCAACGTGATCTTTGGCCCCAATTGGTAATAAATCAAAAAACATCCGCCAAGAATCACAATCAAACCTAAAATGACCAGTGGCATATCACAAACCCTCCGCTCAAGTCCTTATCCTGATATAACTTCCAGTCGGTTTCCCGATCGATTCTCCCTGCTCGACCTCAAAAAATTCGTCAAGGCTTTTCAGGAACATCGATAATTGTTTCGGCCTGTTCCAGAGCGATGGGTCAAACTCCGGGAAGCGTCTGTACAATACGCTGCCGATAGGCGCTATATTGATCCAGTCGTCGCCGATCAGATCCGCGTTTTCGATGGCCGTGATGATAGTGTCTATGACTTTTTTTGGCACGGCCTGTGCTTTAATATCCTGCGCTTTCGCCGCTGTCGGGGCCGCCGCCACAGCCGGCGCCAAAGCCCCATTGCCCGCCGCCCCGGAGCTCTTTGCCGCGGCCTTTACTTTCTTTGCGTCACCGCGCGCTTCGTCCGCAGGCTCCGCCGAAAGCGCGGGGCTCTTGTCCGTAAACTTGTTCTCGTCCAGAAAATAAAACTTGCTGCACGCGCTCATAAACGATTTTGACGTCGCCTGTTTGCCGGTCCCCATGCCGATGACGACGCGCCCGGAGTCCGCGATACGCATCGCGAGCCGCGTGAAATCGCTGTCGTTCGTCACGATGCACATGATGTCGATCGTGTCGGAATACAGCAGATCCATCGCATCGATAATCAGCGCCGAATCCGAGCTGTTTTTGCCGCTGGTATTTTGTATTTGCTGAACCTGGGACAGCGCGTGCTCCGCGACTATTTTGTTCCAGCCGCGCGCCTGGCTTGATTTGGATTGTGACGTGAAATCCCCGTATATACGTTTGACCGTCGCCCTCCCCTCAAGAGAGGCCTTGTCCAATATTTCATCTATATGCTTGGCCGCGATATTTTCCGCGTCTATCAGAACGGCCACGCGTAAATCACGGGTTTCTCCCACCTGCGCTATTCCTCCATTACCTGGTTTTCGATCGTATCGCCCGGCGGTACGATCGGCCATACGTTTTCGTCTATATATACGTCGCAGCAAATGACATACGCCTTGCCTGTCTCTTTCGCTGTCTGTATAGCCTGCTCAAGTTCCGCCACGCTTCCTACGCGACGCCCGTCCAAACCAAAAGCCTGGGCAAGCTTTTCATAATCCACCACATCCGGCAGGTTTGTAGCGGAATACCGCCTTTCCCAAAACAGCTTCTGCCATTGGCGCACCATGCCGAGCGTCCCGTTCCTGATGACGAATACGATGATTGGCAACCCCTGTATCGACGCGGTCACAAGCTCGTTCATATTCATGCGAAAGCTTCCGTCGCCGGTGATGAGTATCACCTGCTCGCCGGGGTTTGCTATGGACGCGCCGATTGCCGCACCGAGCCCAAAGCCCATGGTCCCCATACCGCCGCTCGTGATGAGCTTGCGCGGCTTCGCGAACGGCCAGGTTTGCGCTGTCCACATTTGATGCTGCCCCACATCCGTAGCGACGATGGTATCGTCATCAAACGCCCCGTAGATGGTCTTGATGATATTCGCGGGCGTGAAAGCGTCCTCTTTTGGCTTTTCCCGCTTCCACGCGTCGATGGCCTTGAGCCATTCTTGATGCTCCCGCGCTTTTACGAGCGGCAACAGCGCGGCCAGCGCCTCCTTGACGTCCGCCGTGATACGCAGCTCGGTTTGTACATTTTTGTCGAATTCCGCACGGTCAATATCGATATGGACGATCTTCGCATTCCTCGCGAACCCGCTGGTATTGCCCGTGATCCGATCGGAAAAACGCCCGCCCAGCATGATGAGCAGATCCGAATTGTGAACAGCCTGGTTTGCCTCGCGTTCGCCGTGCATGCCCATGATTCCGAGCGAAAGCGGATCCTTGCGGGGAAAACACCCCAGGCACATAAGCGTCGTGGCCACGGGGATACCCGCTTTGTGCGCGAGTTCCGCCAGCTCTTCGGACGCGCCCGAAATCTGTACGCCGCCGCCCGCGTGGATGACCGGCCGTTCAGCCGCGTTGATCCATTCGGCAAGCTTTTGTATCTTGTCCTCCCTGAGCTTTGGCGAAGGGAGTTTCGGGCGCGGCGCCTGCCGTTCATACTCGAATTTCTCGGTGAACAAATTTTTCGGGACGTCGATAAGTATCGTGCCGGGCCGCCCGCTGCGCGCGATTTGAAAACCTTCCCTCACAGCATCAGCAATATCTTCCACTTTTCGCAAAGCATAGCTGTGCTTCGTGATCGGGTAAGTGATCCCGATGATATCTACTTCCTGGAACGCGTCCCGACCTATGACAGAGGAGGAAACCTGGCCCGTGATCACGACGACAGGCGAACTGTCGAGATTGGCCGTGGCTATGCCCGTGACGGTGTTTGTGGCGCCGGGGCCGCTTGTCGCGAATGCCACGCCGACCCGGCCCGTCGAACGCGCGTAACCGTCCGCGGCGTGCGTCGCGCCCTGCTCATGCGCCGTAAGTATATGCTTGATCCGCCCGTCCTTTGTATAATCATATAGCGCGTCGTACAGCGGCATGATCTGTCCGCCGGGATACCCGAAAACCGTATCCACGCCCTGTTCGAGCAGGCATTCCATAATGATTTGTGCGCCTGTTAGTTGCATCGCCGTCTTTTCTTCCTTATTCCTTCCCCGATACCCGTTTGCCGGTTTTACTTGTCAGCTTTTCCCCAGCTATACATCTTGCGCAGCTCGCCGCCGACCTTTTCGAGTTGGTGCCCGGCTTTGATCCGCCGCATTGCGAGGAAGTGAGGCCGTCCGACAGCGTTTTCCGAAATCCACTTGTTCGCGAATGTGCCGTCCTGTATTTCCTCAAGGATCTTTTTCATTTCCTGTTTTGTTTCCTGCGTGATAATGCGCTTGCCCGTTTCGTAATCCCCGTATTCAGCCGTATTGGAGATCGAGTCGCGCATCTTCGCAAAGCCGCCTTGATATATGAGGTCGACGATGAGTTTCATTTCGTGTATGCATTCAAAGTAAGCGCTCTCGGGCTCATATCCGGCTTCCACGAGCGTCTCATACCCGGCTTGCATCAGAGCGGTCACGCCGCCGCAAAGCACGGCCTGCTCACCAAAGAGATCCGTCTCGGTCTCTTCGCGGAAAGTGGTTTCGAGCACGCCGGCGCGGGCGCCGCCGATACCGGCCGCGTAAGCCAGGCCGAGGTCGTACGCCTTGCCGCTGGCGTCCTGATGTACCGCGATAAGGCAGGGTACGCCCTTGCCCTCAAGGTACTCGCTGCGTACGGTGTGTCCCGGCCCCTTGGGCGCGATCATGATGACGTCTACAAAAGGAGGAGGCGCGATCTGCCTGAAGTGAATGTTGAACCCATGCGCGAACGCCAGGACCTTGCCTTCCGACAGATTGGGTTCTATGCTTTCCTTGTATACGCGCGCCTGCTGCTCGTCCGGGACAAGTATCATGATCAGGTCCGCCTGCGCCGCCGCGTCATACGCCGTCGCGACGTCAAGCCCGGCCGCCTCGGCCCGTTCCCAGGAACTGCTTCCTTCATACAGCCCGACGACCACGTCAACGCCGCTTTCTTTCAAATTGAGCGCGTGCGCGTGCCCCTGGCTTCCATACCCTATGATTGCAACAGTCTTGCCGTCAAGATAAGAAATGTCCGTATCACTTTGATAATAAATCTTTGCCATCGCCTTCTCCTTCAACTTACTTTTTTCGTAGTCCAAACCTTTACGTTTAAGCTTTTATTATACCGCTTTGCTCTATTAATAGCAAAGAATCATATATGCGAAATCCGCAAGATCCGTAAGAAATAGAGCAAATATTCGGCAAACTTACAATTCTACGCTCACGCCGACGGAAAAGTATTGCAGTTTTTCCCCCATCGTCCCGCGCATACGCTCAAACGCTTTATCCCCGGTACAGTGGCAGGTATAAAAGACCGCGGGGTCGGCGGCCAGTTCTTCGGCAAGCCCGTCTATGAATTCGTCTGGTTCATAGACCCCGGTATTTGGATTGAACAAGTGAAAACCCCCGAAGACCGCGCTGACGCCGGGGCGGTACTTACGCGCCGCGGACAGGATGCCGGACACACCGCTGTGGGAACAACCCGAAAACAATACGGCCCGGCCGTCAGGCGAGCCCTCCGCTGTCACGATGAGGCTTTGTTCATGGTCGAAATCGTCCTGCTCATACCCGGCCGGCGTCTGTTTGAGCAGCGCGCGGCGGCTTTGGGTATCAAGGCTCTGTCCCACATCCGAAAAAACAAATAGTTCGTCGATTTCCGTGGCGCTGTCCGTGAAGACTATTCTCTCGTTTTCCGCCAAACCCGCGTCAAGGCCGATGAATTCGTTCTCGCCGCCGACTCTTGCGAAATGCGGGACAAACGCCTGCTTCCTGATGTATATCTTCGCTTTGCTGTTGATATCCAGAAATTTTGCCAACGCGCCGCCGTGATCATAGTGCCCATGCGAAACCACGACCGCATCGACTTCCGTGAGGCCAATGCCGAGTCTCTCCGCGTTATTAAAAATAGTATCGTCGGGGCCGAGGTCAAAAAGCAATTTGTGTTTCGGCGTCTCGATATAGACGCCGAGCCCGTGCACGGTATCAAAACCGGCTTCTTTTGTGGTATTTTCAACCAGAGCTACGGCTCTCATACGCGCATGCCCCCTCTACGCCGGCGACCAATAGCGCCCATAAGCGACGGCGTCCGACTCCGCAAACGCGCCGTCTTTCTCACACAGCAGCAATATCGTTTCCCCTTCGGCGGATCCCCAGGTGAGGACCATCATATACCCTTCATCAAAATGCGCGAACAATAAGGGCTGCAAATCCCCGGGGTCATCCCCGGAATCGACCCTCCACGTGGAGCCCTCGTCATATACGGCCGGGCAGTCCCAAAACAGCGTAGTGTCCTCATCCATGTATACGATACTGAAGAGCATATCGTCGCCCTGCCGCTCAAATTTGACGAGCCCGATCATCCCGGTCTTGGTCACGGCCAGCGTCTTGCCCCATTCGACGCCGCGGCCCTTGTACGCGGCGATGCTGTCTATGGTTTCCGCCGGCATCGCCGGCGTATTCCCTTTTCGCCCGCCCGGAGGGGACATGGCGACCATGCCGTCGATAAGCGAACACATATTGGTCAGGATATATGTTTTGTTCTTCGTAAGATCCCAATCCGGCTGGCTGTACACAAAGCCCGCGAGATTTTTGAAATTGGTATCGACCTGACGAAAGGTATCATATTGGGTTTCATCCTGCCAGGTGGAATAAGCGATGGGCTCAAGCGCGCCATACGGCCCGACCGCCAGCGAATATATAGTCGGGTCAAACCCGTTTTCAATCAGCGAATCATGCTCTTCGGTGTTGTAAATCAGGCGGCGCCCCTGCGTATCGGCAAACCCGAAAGCGATCTGCCATGAATCGATGAGCGGCGGCCAGGGATCAGTCTCTGCTGCAACAGGCTCGGCGGGTGGGGCAGACGCTGTGTCTTCCGTCGCGGCCGCCGCCTGGTCCTGCCCTGAACCATCCGGCGCGGACGATGTATCAGCGGCTGTATCCTGGGCCGTATCCTGCGATGCCGGATCCTGATAAACCCTGCTTGTGCATCCCGTGAACGGCAGGGCCGTGAACACCAGGGCCGCGATCAGGACCCCCAACAATATCTTTAGCTTTTTCAATTCCATCCACTCTTAAACAATCGTCGAAAACCTCGTCATCATATTACCATGTTATCCCGCCGTTTCATAGAACACTCTCAATCTCTGCCGACGCCAGAAACGGGAATAAGGGCGGGCAGTTCGACCGTGAACGTAGTGAATGCGCCGTCGCTTTCAGCGTAGATACGGCCGTCGTGTTCGTCAACGATTTCTTTTGCGATAGCAAGCCCGAGCCCGGCGCCGCCCGTGCCGGACTGGCGCGCGGAATCCAGCCTGAAGAATTTGTCGAAAATCGTCGCGAGCCGGTCTTCGGGTATGCCTCCGGGATTTTTGAACATTATTGAAACCATCCCTTCCGAAGCCGCCGCCCATATCTCAATCACGCCGCTCCCTTCCCCGTAATAAACAGCGTTTTTCAGTATATTGTTGAACACCCGCGCCAGTCTGTCGGGATCGCCGTAAACCGACATATCCTCCGGTATACCCAGCTTGATTTGCTTTTCGGCCGCTGAAAGCAGCGGGTAGAACTCATCCGCCAGCTGCGCCAGCATATAAAACAGGTCAATGTTTTTCCTTGACAGCCTGCCCGCCTGAAAATTGTACCTCGTGATCTCGAAAAACTCGTCGATAAGCCTTTCGAGCCTGTACGCTTTTTCCAGCGTGATATTGACGTATTTCGCCTTCTGTTCCAAAGGCATATCCGGCGCTTCGTCGAGCAGGCTCAAATACCCGATCACGGATGTAAGCGGCGTCTTGATATCGTGCGCGAGATACATCACCAATTCGTTTTTGCGCCGCTCGGCCAGCTCGGCTTCCCTTTCGCGGGCCTCGATCGTTTTCCTGATAGCCCTCAGCTTGTTTTCAACCGACTCGATATCGGGCGACAGGTTGATTTCCCCGTCCGTATCCCCCGCGAGTGCATCAATACCGTCGCTGATTTCACGAAAATACCTGCCGAACTGCAATATCAACGAGCGGGCCAGGAAAAAGATGATGATCGCGAGCGCCGCGTAGATAACATAGTCCAGATTTGGGCGGATGCCGTCCCAGGCAAAGACATTCAAACGGCCGGGGGAAAGCCTGATATTCAAATACGTATAAAAAAACTTATCGATATACTCGTTCAAAATCCAATTGCTGTACAAAAACCGGTCAACAGTGGTCGCCGCGAACGCGAAAACCGCAATCCAAACGATTTTAAAAATTATTTTTCGCCTTATCTGTCTATAGTCCGATTCCCGGGTTTTTCTGCCGTCCATGATCATAGTATACATGAAATTGAATCAGCGCCGGGCGCACCGCTCCAGCCTGCCGCCAAGCCTGCCGAGTATTTCATTCGGGACAGTCCCGGCCTGCGCCGCAATATCATACGCTGATATTTCGGCCCCGCCGTCTCTACCGATGATGACCGCGACGTCGCCCTGCCTCACGCCTTCAATTCCGGAAACGTCAACCATGGTTTGGTCCATGCAGATATTTCCGACCACAGGCGCGGTTTTCCCGCCTATCAATACATGGCCGGCGCCGCATGAAAGCGCGCGCGGAAGCCCGTCGGCGTAGCCTATGGACAAAACCGCGAGCTTCATCCCGTGAGCGGCGATGAACGCGAGCTCATAGCCCACGGCTTCGCCCGCATGGACGTCTTTTACGGCGCTGACCCTCGCCTTTAGCGACAATACAGGACGCAGCCCGGCGCTGCTTATTGTCCGGTCGACGATGCCGGAGTCCCGCGCATTACCGGCGTCCGGCGCATTACATGCGCAATTCCTGTACACGCCGTATAGCGCCATCCCGACCCTCGCGAAATCGCAGCGCAAATCAGGCCGGCTGAACACCCCGAAACTGCTTTGCAGATGGATCCTGGGCATATGGCGCCCGTGCGCGCCAATCGCTTTCAGGACGTGATTGAACTCTTCGAGCTGCGCCTCTGTAAAGGCACGGTGTATTTCGTCGCCGCTGTTTTGCGCGCATAAATGGGAATAGACGCCGGTGACGTCAAGGTTTTCACACTCAAAAATCCGCAAAACATCATCGGTATTGCTTGCGGGCACGCCCAAACGGTTCATCCCCGTATCGATCTTTATATGGCAGGATAGCTTTTGGCCGCCGGACTCATTTGCGTACGCGTTTAGTTTTGCGGCGTATTCACCATCAATGACGGTCTGCGTCAGGCCATTGCGTCCCAGCAGGGGAAAGAGTTCCGGATGCGTATACCCCAAAATCAATATCTCTCCTCTGATATGGTTTTTGCGCAATTCCACACCTTCCGTCACCGACGCGACGCAAAAGGCGTTGACGCCGAGCGCGTTCAACTCCTTGCAGATTTCCACAGCGCCGTGGCCGTGGGCGTTCGCCTTCACGGACGGCATCAGTTCGCAGCCTCCGGGCAGGATGCCCCGCAGTATCGATACGTTGCGGCGCAGGTTTTCCATATCGAGCTCAATCCACGCCCGACCCTTTTGAAAAGCCTCGGCCTCCAAACTTTCCCGGGCAAGCGTAAATTCGATCACCTCCCTCATGGCCCGCGCCGGTATAGCGCTCATCCGTTCACCGCCAAAGATATGGCCTCGTTTACGATCTGTCCGAACGTCATGCCGATGGCCTTCAGCATATTCGGATAGCGGCTGTGGGCGGTAAATCCGGGTATCGTATTTACTTCGCTGAAGACGATCTCGCCCGACGGCGTCAGGAACATATCCACACGCGCAAACCCCGCGCAGCCCAACGCCCTGTATATCGCTTTCGCCGTTTCTTTGATTTCGCCGGCCTTTCGTCCGCATATCCGCGTCGAAATGCGCGTACTTGAAGTCTTCGGCGTGTACTTTTCATCAAAATCCAAAAACCCGTCTTTGAGTTCTACTTCATCAACATCGCCGACGATGAGGAAGTCGTTGCCCAAAACAGCGCACCCGACTTCAAACCCGTCGATGTTTTCCTCGACAATCACTTCGTCGTCATAGTCAAAAGCGAGTTTGACGGCGGCGTAGAGCCCGCTTTTGCGTGTGACTTTTGTAATCCCGTACGATGAACCGCTTTTTACGGGCTTGACAAAGAGAGGGTATCCCAGCCTTTCCGCCTGCTCGAGTATGGCCGCCTTATCGTTTGCGTTTTGCAGCGTGAACGACCGGGCGACGCGTACGCCTGACGCTTCCGCGACTTTGTGCGCTTTGTTTTTGTCCATACAAAGCGCGGAAGCAAGCGTTTTACAGCCGACAACGGGGATCCCCGCAAGCTCCAACAGGCCTTGCACCGTACCGTCCTCGCCGTTTCTGCCATGAAGCACGGGCATGGCGGCGTCTATCCTGATGGCACGGATCCGGTCTTTTTCAAAGACCAGAACGCCATGTACGAGCCGGTCGGGCGAGATGATGGCGCGGACGCAATCCGAAGGGTTGTTCCACACATCGTCAAGGATTTTTTGCGGCGCCCCGGAAAACCGCAGCCATTCGCCCTCGCGCGTGACGCCGAGCATCACCGGTTCGTACTTTTCGGCGTCCATATGCGAAATCACGCTATAGGCTGATTTCAGGGATATACTGTACTCGTGCGAACAACCTCCGAACAAAACGGCGACTTTCAATTTTTCCATAGACCCTCACTCCTTTGGCGCTTACCTGTCTAGGGCAATCTTATCGAAATTGCATCGTTCAGTTTTTAACGCTTTATTGTCTGATTCATAAGAAATGATAAAGATACGCTTGCTGTTTTCTTAAACATTCGCCAAACATTCACCGATTTCATTTTGCAATCTTGATGGGCGGAAAGTAAACGGGAAAGTAAAACGGACGGTATGATGGCAATCCCTTTTGAAGCATGTTACACTACACAGCGATCGAACAACGCGAACTACAGGAGTGAATAATGGATATAGAAAACAAACCGGGGCAAAATATACCGAAAAACCATAAGGCAACGTACACCTGCCCAAAATGCGAACACGACCAGGAATTCCAGCACTGGGATTATGTCAACGCACAACTCGACCCCGAAATGCGGGAAAAAATACTGGACCGCGTCTTTTATACGCAAACGTGCGAGGAATGCGGCGCTGTCACACAGGTTTTACATAGTTTCATGTATCATGATATGGAAAACCAGCTCCTGGTCTACGTGGTCGCGGAATCGGACCCGGAAAAGCAGGCGGCGGAAATCGAGGAGATATTTGAGCTTTCGGATATGTCCTCGACCACTGAGGACGAAGGGCTTCAAGTCTTGCTGTCATCAATGAAAGACAACTGCACAAGCCGCATCGTCACGAGCCATCAAGGGTTGCTTGAAAAAATATACATCTCAAGAAACGGCCTCGATGACCGGCTCGTTGAGGCCATGAAAGTCCTTTATCTGTCGCGCCTAGGCGATACCATCGAATCCAAAACCCTTGAGGGCATATATTTTGACGATGTCATAGACGGCGGCCGCAAATTTGTTTTGGACTTCGCTGACGAGGGGATAGCCACCCTGGATTTTGACATGGATATGTATGAATCGCTGAAAGACAAAATGCTGGACGCTTTCGACGCACATACCCCGCAAGGGTTTTCCATCATCAATTATTTTTGGGCCCTTGGCGTTCTGTCGGGCAGCGAGCCTCCCGCGGAATCATAACAGGAAAGCCTTTTATTTGGTTTCAACCGGATCGGGATGCGCCGGGCTTATTATTCTTCTGTAAAAGCCTTTTATTTGGTTTCAACCGGATCGGGATGCGCCGGGCTTAGCTGGTATTTGTAATTCTCCTCGATGATTTGGATCAGGTTGTATACAGTCTCCAGGTGCGGGACAGGTATACCGTGCTTGTGCGCGCGGCTGACGACAGCGCCGCACAGCGCGTTCGCTTCGGTCACGCGTTCCCTTACGACGTCCTGAAGCATGGACGTAAGGTGCGTCATACCGGCCTCGGGATCCTCTATCACTTTGTGAAAAAAATTCAACGCAAATTCCCGGTCGATGTGTACGCCCTCGGCTTCGGCGACCCTGGCCACTTCCTCTGATATCCAGGCCGAAGTTTGCATACCGGCCGCGCCCAGCCGCCCTGCCACGAGCCTCGTGACGCCGGTGATCGGATTCATGGCCGCGTTGAAAGAAAGCTTTTGCCACACTTCTTTCAAAACGTTTTCCGATATCCCGATATCCATCCCGCCGCGTTCCAATATGTTTTTTATCTCCACGCAGGGCACGGCTGAGATTTCACCGAGGGCCTGGATATCGGAATGCGCAGGTTCGTCATACCTTATTTCCCCGGGCCCGGTCAATGTCGTCGCGGTCAACGTGCAGCCGATGACCATGCGGTCTTTGCCGACGATACTTTCAATGACGTCAAAATTCCCGATCCCGTTTTGAACTGACATCACGACCGTATGCTCGTCCATGATCGGGGAAGCCGCCCTGAGCGCCGATTCGGTTTGGGCTGATTTGGTCAGGACCAGGACCACGTCAGCCATTCCCGCCTCTTCTATCCGCATGATCGCGGGTATTTTCAAATATTCGACGCTGCCGTCGGCTTCCGTGACCTTCAGCCCTCTCGCGTTGATCGCATCGACCTGCTCCGGCCAGACGTCATGTAAGAATACTTCCGCCCCGCCCTTTTGGAAATGTGCGCCAAACCTGCACCCCATAGCGCCGGCGCCCGTTATCACAACTTTCATATACCGTCTCCTTTTACTGCTGTTCTCAATAATACAATTATACGAAACTTCCGCTCCCATAGCCAGAGTATCCCGAAACCGCAAGAAATGAAATCTACGATTTGGTTGTTCAGCTTCAAGTCCTCTTGCCCGCAACACACGGTGTCCGGGAACCATTCTTGTAAAAAATTGCGATTTTGGACGAATTTGAAGCCGAAAAACCCGAAAACCGGGCGAATATGATCAAATTCAGCCCAAAAATCGTCCAAAATCGATGTTTTTTACAACCCACTGACTTTTTATTTAACCAATTCTAAATAACGGTTGGCATAAGGCCCCTGCCCAAATTCATAGCATAGATCGGCGCCTATCCCTATTGTTAAATCCACCATTTTATCTTCATAACCGCCGTCTTGTTCACAGTCGCAAAAAACCAAACACCCTGATTCCCTGATTTTTTCTGCATATATACTGATGGCGCTTACTGAATCCCGGGGTGTTAAAGCTACTACTATTGCGTCAATGCCGTCTCCCATCCCCACCCTACAAACTTCATCCATTATCGGTGTGGAATTCCTCCCTCCAGCGATAAGTACAGCTCCGCCTTCCCGTATTTTGTCATATAAAGCGCCATCATATGCCATCACGGGTTCTTCAATAAAAACAAGCATATATTTCTCTACCCAACTCTGATATATTGAAACCAGGTCGTCATCAGTCTTCGGGGTGTTCGAGAATAACCCAATACATCTACCGTAACCGTCTTTCGGCCACTCTGACGCCCTGACGGAAATGCCGACTCCCGAATATCCGCTATAGCCACCTTCCTTAATTGTATCTGCCATCATTGCAATAATCTCTTCGTCTGATTTAAAATACCCTCGCGGTATTAACATTCCGCTGCCATATTCAAACTCAAGCCCATACCCTTCTATTAACCTCTTGTTCCACTGCCGACACAACTGCCATAACCAGTATGTTCCATCATCAAAAGACTCGAATCCGTATACGACAAAATAAAACTTTAAAAAATTCCCCTCAACAAAATCCTCCAAATACCTGTTGTTCCCCCCTGCGGCTAAGGCTGATAAAAATTGTGGTTTTTTCAAAATCGCTACACTCATAAAGCAAACTTTCTACCTTTCAACCCCTTTATGCCCTGAAAAACAGCCCGTTTGCCAAGCTCGCATTCGATTTCGCGAAGACGTCCACCTGTGGGCCCGAGGCACGATTCCCTGATTGTGGCCGCGTTTATCCCTACACTGTAATCGGCGATGTCGATCCCCTCTCCCCTGCTGTTGCATGGCATCACGCCATAGCCGGCTTCATAAGCGACTTCTGCCATATCAAGTGCATCAGAAATAGTACCGACCTGGTTCACCTTCATTAGAACGGCGTTTGCCGCGCCAATTTCCACACCCTTACGAACCCTTACCGTATTCGTTGCGAACAAATCGTCCCCAACAATCTGTATTCCGGTAATTTCTCTGACTATTGCATGCCCTTCAAAATCCTCCTCATGCAGAGGATCTTCAATGACGATAAAGTTAAACAATTCCGCCATACGAACAGCCATATTTATCATGGCTTTGCGATCCTTCGGCGCTTCCGAAAAAATCCCCTTATAAAGCCCTGTGTTTTTTTCATAATAAGAATCCGCTGCAATATCGCACTGAAGCCCTATTCTCCCGAAAAACCCACATTTCGAAATTGTATTGTTTGCGGCTTCCCAGATCTCTTCGTCGGACGATACAATGCCTCCAGGGAATTGTACAAATCCCCCATTCATTGAAGACCCCCTTCCGCAAGCAGCGCGCAATCCCCACTTATCAAATACCAGCCTATCCCAAGCTTTTACAACGTCGTGAAGCGCTAAAGTTGCTTCATGGAAAGATTCAAAATCGTATGCAATAAAAGAAACTGTCGGTTTGACCCCTTGCTTTCCTGATGGAATATACCTCGATCCTCCGTAAAAGCAGCCCCAAGACGCCAATGGCAACACAATAGACTGATCCCGATTAAAAATCTCTTCAATATGGCGATATAGCTGCATACCTTTAGCATGCGCTCCGGCTTTTAATACAGCCGCGGATAACGCTGCGGTAGCATTGCCCGCATATGGTTCGTTCGGGTGATCAGCCATATAGTCGAGAAGGGTTCTGTCTGCTTCTCTTTGCTTCGCAGCGTCTATACCGAGTAAAACCTTTCCAAGCTTTTCCTGCGCATAACACGCCGCTCCGGTCACACCCTTGCCTTCCCATTGCAGCCCTCCATCGTACAAAAACTGAACTTCATGCGTCCCGGTCGATACTCCGGCTGTGCATACAGCCCTTCCGATAGCCCCTGATTTTGTGATGACCAAAGCCTCGACGGCCGGCATATCCCGATCGCCAAATACTTGTCGGCATTTAATTTCTTTGATAATGCTTCCTCTCATATCGACTATTACTTTGATATCAGTGTAACGGATAGATCACAGACACTCGCTCCGTGTTCCATAATAATTGCATCATTCATCTGCCACAATGGCGCGGATGTATCATGATTCTGTAAATGATTTTGAATATCAATCCCGACTTTTACCGCTGCTGTGTACGAGCTTCCGTCTACCATGCCGCCCCCAAAACACTCAGGCGCTTCATCGGCGTCAAAGCCCCCCGGGCCGTCTGTACCGTCTGTATCGACCGAAGCGCATACTATTTTCACAGAACCTGTAATTTTAGCAGCAGCCGTCAGACAATACTCTTGATTTGTCCCCCCAACCCCGCTCGCCTTGTTGAGTGCAACGAGCATCTCGCCACCTGTAATCAAAGCTGCGGGCGGTTTCATCGGCTCTCCATGGTTTTCTATATTTAAGGCAATCGATTGGATGATTGTAGCCGCTTGGCCAGGATCTGCATTTAGGAGCCGCGTAAGGATATAAGGAGCATAGCCCAGTTGCTCTGCCTTTTTTGCCGCCTCTGTCAGCCATAAACAATCAGGCATCAGACCGAAAAAACGAAAATCCATTTGGTTGTACTCGTCATATTTTACTGTCTCTTTTATCGGATCAGCCTCATAGATAGCCTTTCGAATAGATTCCGGGCACTCATCGACCATACCGTTTTCTTCAAGAACCTTTTGCGCATCGGCAAAAGTTCCTCCGTCTGGAAGATTATGCAACCATACATTATTGCGCATAATATAGTCATAATCCTGCTTTATCGGATTCGTGTCATGCCGGTTCGCATCTGTGCCGAATAAATGAATCATCTTTGCCGGATGAAAAATACGGGCTATCCTTCCGCCTTTCAATTGATCAATATGATTTCGAATATAATTAAGATATGTAGTATGAAGCCCATGGTCAATTTGAACCATTTTTGTCATCTGTTTTACGTCTTCAACCGAGATCCCGTTGAACGGAAGCGTCAATAACGAACTGCCGCCGTTCATAATAATCGTAAAGACGAGATCTCGTTTCGTAATCCCCTCTGAAAGGGCTATTATTTTTTTCGCTCCGCAGACACAGCCTTCATCGGGTGTTGGATGCGCTCCGTACGTGTTTTCTATCTTTTGGACAAGGAGTTCGTCTCCGTGTTTTGAAGTAACAGCACCGGCCGTAAGCTTATCTTCCAATACGTCTTCGAGAGCTTTTGCGACGCGCTGTACGCCTTTACCGGCGCCAACGACAAAAACACGATCGAAATCGTTTAAATTCAGTATTTCAACCCCACTTTTCGGATCCCCGTCCGCTTCAAAAAGCCTATTTCCTATTCTCAGTATATTGCCGTCACGTTTGATATTTTTTCTCGTATTTCTATATGGATCAGCCGCAGCCAGACCAGCCTCCATAATCTCTATCATATTTTTCCGAATTTCAGTATTACCATGTGACGTCAGTTGCCCGGCGTTCAGGATCCTTCTTGAATCTACAAAGCTCATCGCGTTTCACCCCTGCCTGCTTTAAAATTAATATTTCCACTACTATCAAACACCAATTCATGCGGCTCCTCAAGCACTTTGATTTTTTTACAGACATACGCTTCTTCCAACAATCCTTCGGAAAGATACATATGATCCAATTGCAGTGTGTTTTTTATTATTACGATTCGAAGTTTCCCGGTATCAATCTTTGGTAAAATCGTGTGAATCCCAAGTTTTATTGCCAAACAGTCGTTTGGCATTACGGCAGGAATTTTCATACCACCAATATCCCGTACTGTAATAGCGTTCACATATACGGAACGCCGATCGATTTTTTGTTCAAAACGCTCCGTGATTATATCCGCTTCACCGATACCGGATGCGTTCCCTCTGGAGTGGCAGGTCAGATCCAGAGCACAAATCCTTTTAGGCGCCGGGCCGAAATTGCCAAGTTGTGAGCATCTTCCGGTAACATTCATATCCATTCCGGTCCCGGAATACTCTTTACCCATTTCTTCCACTATCAATAAGTCAATACTGTTAAAGGGGATAGACGGCATCAAATTTTTAGCTTCTATCAGCAGATCGGGTTCTCGAAGAGGAATCTTCTCCGCCGGTATTGCTTCTATACTGGCAATTTTATGGCGATTATTGTCCACAATTGCAACTCCAAAAAGAACTTTTGAGTTTTTTAAAATCACATTACCAAAATTCCATACGTTCTGGCCCATGTTTTCAAAACCGAGTTGATGGCACAACATCGCGCCGTAAGGCTTCCCAAGCCCAATCGCCAGCATTTTCATCAACCCGCTTTCGACCTGCCCCCTGAAGCTTGTATGTGGTTTTACTCGCCCCACCACAATAATACCGTCCGCATCTGCAGCGTTTTTATCGATACGTACCTCCAATCCGTCTTCCGTATAGCCGACAGCAACTGTTTCAATAGAAGATACTATCTCAGCGCCGACACTGGCCTCAGTAATACCCAACTCGGCCAAAAGCGCTGTCTGTAACTCTGCATCAGCCCCGCCGTGGCTACCCATAGCAGGAACGATAAAAGGCCTTCCGCCCGCCGTTTTAACCCCATCGACAAGCGTTTTCAATATCGGGACTATATGATCAATTTCCCGGCTACCGGCCGTTATAGCTACTGAATTTCCTGGTCTTATCCTGTCTATAACCCTTGCTTCAGCAAGACTTTTGCGTAATGTATCAGATACGTTTTCAACTTCAGGTGAAGTCAAATCATAAAAAACCTGAAAGAACTTTGGGACATCAATTGGCTTTAGCAATTCTCCATAAATACTCAATTTTCTATTCCCCCGACCATACAGGCGCCCTGTTTCCAAAGAAAGCCTTCACACCCTCTATTCTGTCCTTTGTCTGAAAACAAAGGTCAAAACACTCAATCTCTATCTTTAAGCCCTCATCAAGTGAGACTTCACGCCCTTCTTTGATTGCTTTAAGCGCGCTTTGGATCGCAATAGGAGCATTCTTACATATTCGTTCAGCAAGCAATACCGCCTGAGAGATCAACTCATCTTTCGGAACCACTTTCGAAACAAGCCCTATTTCGAGTGCGCGTTGAGCGCTTATTTGATCCCCGGTGACAATCATCTCCGTTGCGATACCGTATCCTACAGCGCGTGGCAGCCTTTGTGTCCCCCCCCCTCCCGGTATTATTCCCAGGCCAACTTCAGGTTGCCCAAAAACAGCCGTGTCACATGCTATACGGATATCGCATGCAAGAGCTAATTCACAACCACCTCCAAGAGCAAATCCGTTCACCGCCGCAATCGTCGTTTTTTTCATTAACTCCAGTTTACGTGTAACTTTTAACCCATACTCCAGCATTTTATAATTCTCTTCAACCGTCATGCGGCCAAATGCCTCGATATCGGCTCCGGCAACAAAGGCCTTGCCTTCTCCCGTAAGAATCACAACGCGTATTTCGCCGTCAGCTTCGATTTCCTCAAGGACTTCATCCAGATCATGTAAAAAATCCATATCCATAGCGTTTAGCGCCTGCGGCCTGGTAAACCGAAGAAAAGCTATGCTGCCGTCTTTCTTCCATTTTACGTACCGTCCCCCCCACTCACGCGGGTTTTCTAGTGAAATGATAGACCGTTCATACAAATCCTTTATTTCTTCATTCCCATAACCAAGAGCAAGTAATATAGCCGCCGCATCTTGTCCTATCTGCGGCGCATGTTCCCATGGCAACAGACCTTCTTTACGGAACTGGCATGGAGATGTTGGCAATGGTACACTGTTTCCATTCGGCATGGTGACAACACGTAAAAAATCGTTTTCCAATGCATGAGGATCCCTGTTGATATCATGCGCATCAAAAACCCTGCTGAACGCTATATCAGCTTCCGCCAACCTGCTTTCAAGCTCTTCCATCGTATATTTAGCAAACCCTTCATCAAGGATTCTTGTCATTTCCACAGAATTTTTATTCGCGTTTTCAAAATACAGATATCGCGCGTCATCTGAAAGATCAATCCTGTCAATCACGCGACAAAGCCCAGGCCAGTGCCGTTCATACTCCATCACTCCGATAAAGAACCATTTCCTGTCCTGTGATTGAAAACTATTTGCAAGCGGTGAATCCGGTTTACTACGGGTTTTCCTTGGGTTTTCCCAGTAATTGCTTGCCGTATTGAACAAACCCGTAGACCAAATAGCGCCATGGTATAGCGATGATTCAACCTTTTCACCTTTACCTGTTTTTTTCCTGCCATAGAGTGCAGCCAGAATCCCTCCTACAAGATATGTACCGGAAATCACATCCCCTCCAGCAGGAAGAGAGCTTGCCGGTGAACCGTTCGGCTCGCCAAGAAATCCAAGGACGCTCCCCCGTGCCCAAAATGAAATAACATCAAACCCAGGATCTCTTGCCATCTCCCCTTGTGTGCCAAATCCGTTCAAAAATCCGTATACTAATAATGGATATTTCCGCGATAATTCTTCATATGTCAGATTCAAAGTCTCCAAAGCCTGAATTCGATAATTTGTAATAAATACATCAGCGTCAGCCAGAAGCCTGTGCATGATCTCCTGACCCTCCTCTGTTTTCAAATCAATAGATATGCCTTTTTTGTTCGCGTTGCCGACTTCAAACATTGGGTTTTCCTGAGCGCCTGTCGGAGCGCCCAATGTCCTACCCCAAACACGGAAAGGCTCCCCTGTCAAAGGCTCAACCTTGATCACGTCAGCCTTATAATCCGCAAGGATTCTTGTAACGATTGAACCCGCAATATATGTCGTAAAATCAATTATTTTTATCCCTTCGAGCAAACCCATTTTTTTCTTCTCCGTCCGTATGTTATTAAATAATACTATTACTCTTGAACGATGCAATTTCTTCTTCCGAATAACCTATTTCAGACAGAATTTCGGACGAATGCTCGCCTATTTGTGGAGCATGCTCCCATTTGAGAAATCCTTCATTGACAAAATGACATGGCGGCGTCGGAAGCGGTACCGTATTACCATTTTGGAAAGTGACTGGGCGCAAATAATCGTTAACAAGCGCTTGGTTATCTTTCAACACATCATGCCCGTTAAAAATTGGTCCTGAAGGAATATCAAATTTTTTAAATAGAATCATCCATTCTTCTCTTGTCTTTTTCGCAAAGGCCTCATCCAGAATGGCGGTCAACTCTTCGGAATGCCCCCTTGCATTTCTAAGTTGCGAATATCGCTCATTATAAATTAAGTCTGGTCTACCAATGCATTCACAAAAACCGGGCCAAAATCGTTCGTGCTCCATGATTGACGTACAAAACCATTTTTCGTCACTCGCTTTGAACATATTGATTAGTGGCGTATCCGGCACTTTGCGCGTCTTTTTCGGATTTTCCCAATAATTACTCGTTGCATTAAACAATCCTGCCGACCATATAGCGGCGTGATAAAGCGATATTTCAACCTTTTCGCCTTTATCATTCAAATCTCTGCCAATTAATGCGGCGATCAAACCTGAGACTAAATATGTACCGGTGATTTGATCTCCAATTGCCGGAAGCGGTGTAAGCGGTGGAGAATCAGGATCTCCAAAAAAACCTCCAAAGCCTCCCCTTGCCCAAAAACTTATGAGGTCAAAACCAGGCTGTTCGGCAAGTTCTCCTTTGCTTCCATATCCGTCTAAAAAACCATAGATAAGGCGCGGATATTTCTCGGATAACTTTTCATAGTCCAAATTGAGTTTAACAAGCGCTTTTTCCCTATAATTTGTCAGGAAAATATCAGCGTCTTCTAAAAGCCTTGCCATAATCACTTGCCCCTCAGTAGTTTTCAGATCTAAAGTAAGTCCACGCTTGTTAGCATTGTTAATTTCCCACATGGGATTCTCGTCGTCTTTGACCGGAGCCCCCAACAGACGCCCCCAATCCCTGAACATATCTCCCGTCACGGGTTCGACCTTTATGACATCCGCTTTCCAGTCTGCGAGTACCCTTCCGCAGGCGGAACCTGCGGCATATGTTGTAAAATCAATAACTCGTACCCCTTCAAGTAAAGACATTTCTTTTCCTCTCTAAAAAACCGCGCTACTTTAATTGCTTATTTTGCCTTGTAATTCGGAACCTTTTTCTCCAAAAACGCCTGCATTGCTTCAGCTCCGTCCTCTGTTTTTGCAAGCATGTTTCCAAGTTGTGTACAATAGTCAAGCAAACTATACGCATCCATTGGATTAGACTGTGAAAACAACATCCTGGAAACCTGTATGACTTTCCTGATTGCCAATGGGGGCTTCATCAGTAATTTTCGTCCCCACTCAATTGCCGTATCTAAAACATTTTCTGCCGGACATATCTCGTTTAGTAATCCGACCTGAAAAGCGCGCTCTGCTGTCAACGGAATGCCAACATTCAATTGCTTTAGAATGGGCGCAGGCACACCGGTTTCCCATTGTAAAAGAACGCCTCCAAAATCAGGTTCAGGCATACGAAGAATCGAGCCTTCAGCCATAATTCTGAAATCAGCTGACAATGCCAAACCAACACCGCCACCAAAACAAGACCCGTTAATTGCCGAAATAGTAGGCTTGCCGACTGTTCCGGTCATATAAGGGATCTTTTGTGTTAGATTTAAAAACCCATTCCAGAAATCCTCTCCTTCTGTTGACCGAGCGATGTACGATTTATCAGCGCCAGAGCAAAACACGTTCCCTGCGCCAGAGAAAATCGCGATCCACGCATCTTCGTCATTTTTAAACCTTGTCCAAACCGCATTGAGATCATTCAGCATATCCTCATTCAATGCATTCTTTTTTTCAGGGCGTTGCATTGTGATAATTGCCAAATGCTCTTCCAGTTTGTAATCAACCATTGTCATCGTTCACGTTTCCTCCATCAACCTCCAAGATACGCTGCTCGAATATTATCATCATGAATCAGTTCCGAACTCTTCCCGTGAATTGTCACCACACCGTTTTCCAGCACATAACAATTAGTCGAAATAGTCAACGCCATAAATGCGTTTTGCTCTACGAGCACTATTGGAATATTTCGAATCCGGTTAATTCCCTGAATAATATCGAACAATTCGTCAACTATCACAGGTGCAAGGCCCAGTGACGGTTCATCAAACATAAGCAACCTGGGCTCACTCATAAGACCCCGAGCGATTGCCAGCATCTGCTGCTCTCCGCCGCTCAACAACTCAGCGCTTTGACGGCTTCGTTCCTTAAGCCTTGGGAACATCGCATACATCTCATCGTAACGGGCATTCAGTTCCCCCTTGGTATACTTTTTACTGAAAGCGCCCATCTCAAGATTAACCTTGACTGAAAGTTTTGGAAAAACCTCACGACCTTCCGGTACATATACAATTCCATCAGCTACAATTTCGTGTGGCGTCATATTAGTCAATTCTTTACCTTCGAAACGAATAGAACCGCTTTTAGGTTTCACCAGACCCATAACAGATTTCATCAGGGTGCTTTTACCTGCTCCGTTAGCACCAATTATTGACGTGATATCGTTTTCACCTATTGAAAAACTTACGTCATATAAAGCTTGAACAGCGCCATAGAATGTATTAATGCTTTCAACTTCAAGACTCATTTTAGTTTGTCTCCCGTCACTTCTTGCAGATATCTACGTCCTAAATATGCGCTTATCACCTCCGGGTTCTTTTGAATTTCGGCGGCAGTGCCTTCTGCAATCTTTGTTCCGAAGTTCAAAACTGTGATTTTTGTACTGATATTCATTACAACATCCATATTGTGCTCAATCAAAAATAAATCTATTCCCTTCTCAAAAGCTTTCATAAACTTCTCAATCAACGATGCGCGTTCTGAAGGATTGAGCCCCGCCGCCGGTTCATCTAAAAGAATCAGCTTTGGCTCGGTCATCAGTGCGCGTCCAAACTCTGTCACTTTTTGAAGTCCGTATGCCAGACCACTCACTTCTCTTGTTGCATAATCCTGCATCCCTATAAACTCAAGTACAGCTTCTGCTTTTTCCTTTATGATTTTCTCTTCTTCAATAGAACCTTTTATATCAAATAGATATTGGACAATATTATTTGAAGATTTCTTCAAAGCATGTCCACCTACCATAATATTTTCTAATACGGACATCGAGTTAAAGAGTTTTATATTCTGAAAAGTACGGCCAATTCCCATTCGTGCGATGATATAGTTCTTTTGATTTGTTATATCTTTACCGTCGAATACTACTCTGCCGGTGTTGTAAGGCAACGTCCCGTTGATCATACTCACCGTAGTGGTTTTTCCAGACCCATTCGGCCCAATTAATGCATGAATGCTTCGCGCTTCCATGGTTAATGACAAATTGTTGACAGCTACTAAATTGCCAAACTGTTTTGTCAAACCATATAATTCTAAAATCGCTCCCATTAATGCCCTCCATGCTCTTTCGGAAAAAAGGATTGTCTCTCAATACGTTTTCTATTTATAGATATAACACCGCCAGGTAAAAAAATCGCGAAGAGCATGACAATTATCGCATAGACTAATTGATAGTAGTCACCGAGGATACGAAGTATTTCCGGCAGAAGCGTTATAACAACAGTCCCTATCAAGATACCGTACAAATTCCCAAATCCACCAAACATCATCATAACGACGAAAAGGATAGAAAGCTCGGTTGTATATATACTGGCATTCACATAATTGATACATTGCGAATAGATCGCTCCCGCAACTGCACCGTAAATTGATGAGAGCGTAAAAGCAGTAATCTTGGCTTGCGCTAGATTTATTCCGCAAGAGGCAACAGCATCTGAATTGTCCCTTACCGCAATAAAAGCTCTGCCCCACTTTGAATGTGATATTCTATAAGTGATAATAGAAAAAACGATTGTAAACACCAGCATCAAGTAAAAGAATTGTTGAGGCGTCTTTATTTCTATTCCAAGAAAGAAGAAGTTCGGGACGCCTTTCACGCCCAATGCTCCACCGACTAATTCCCAATTGTTTTCGATCAACCTCATTATTTCAGTAAAAGCTATTGTCGTTAGCGTTAAAAACAATCCCTTAATCCTCAAGCTCGGATAACCAAGAATTATTCCTATCAAAATCCCGCCTGCAATAGCAGGGAGGATACCTAACCAAGCGGGAACTCCGAGGTGTGTTACAAAGAGCGAGGAAGCATAACCGCCTATGCCAAAAACTCCTGCCTGCCCGAGATTTGTCTGCCCTGCCATACCTGATATAAAATACAGCCCATATACAGCAATTAAATTTATCATGGCGACATTGAGCATGTGTACATGGTAGCCATTGGTTAATATCTGCGGAATAAAAATCGCTACTATCACAATAACGACCGGTGGAATAAAGCTTTTTTTGTTATCTAATGATAATACCGTTTTCATTCGGCCACCTTTATACTCTCTGTTTCTGGTTCCTGTGTCGCTTTTTCTTTTACTTCTTTCCTAAGCCGTCTTTTTTCCAAAATACTAGTGTAAACGCCTGACAGACCTTTAGGATTGATCATCAAGAATGCTATCAATAAAATAAACGCTATAGCATCTTTATAACCTGCTGATAAAGCAAAACCGCCAAAGTTTTCCGCAAGTCCGATAAAAATACCGCCCGCAAGCGATCCGGGCAGGCTTCCAAACCCACCAACTACCGCAGCAGCAAAGCCCTTTAGCCCTATCATGAGCGTCATATTTAATGATAAATCAAATAGAGGAATTATCAGGATGCCCACGATACCTCCGATAATAAAACTCAAAGCGCTGGCAAATTTCATATACTTTTTAACATTTATACCCATAAGTGCCGCCGCTGTGGGATTTACCGAAACGCAAGTCATTGCTTTGCCGGCCTTTGTGAAACTGATCATAATTTGCAGAAGAGCCGCAACAACGACTCCTGCTATGATGATATAAACATAGGCTTTGGCAGTGACTACCTCTCCAATTTGCACCTGTCCGGAAAGAAAGCCTTTCAGCGATAGAGATGTCGCTCCATAATGCAGTCTTGTAGCTTCTAGAATAATTTTCCCAAGCATGATCGTGGCCATGATAGAAGTGAGATGCTCTTTGTCACGCAATGGTATAAAAATGATAACACCTATTAATACTCCGAAGGCGCCAATCACGACAATTGTGATTATCGAAGAAATCACAACGCCAAATACCGTCATAAATGTAATTGCGAAGAGATAGGAGCTAACCAGGATTACTTTATCATTCGCAAAGCTGATCATGGAAGTCGTATTCCATATCAACGTAAGCCCGACAGCTATCAGGCCATATAAAAAACCCATCGCAATGCCGCTGACAAGCAGTTGTGCAAAAGTAACCATAATATTCTTCCTTTACACCATAACACAAAGAGAAAGCTGCGCGGTTTTAAGGCCGCGCAGCCCTATACTATATGATTAATTAAAATCGTAAACTTTTAATGTATTGATTTTCGTATCGCCGGTTACCTGGACAACACTCATAACACGACACATCACGCGCGGATCGTCGCCTCCGCGATTCCACGATCCTGTCAGCGCCTCATACGGCGTCATAGAATTCATGGCTGCAAGTACTGCGTCTTTATCCGTTGACCCCGCTTTTTCAACAGCATCCAAATAGTACATGGTTGCTGAATACCAGGACGCGCTTAAAAAATTGGGGTTCTTGTTATATTTTGCAACATACGCATTATTAAAATCTACCGATGCGGAACTGGTATCCTGAGGGTTCCATTCAGTGATGCAATACCAATCGGCATACCAATCTGACTCCATTCGTTCAAGGCTGTTCGGATTCGTAACAGCGCCATTGCTCATACGCGGAATATTATTCATGCCCAGTTCATACAACTGCCGCGCACAAACGACATAAACATCATTGTACGACCAGCAAATAATGCCGTCTACGCCGGCGTTCTTTAAATTCATTATTTGCGTAGTCATATCTTTGTCTTCGTTTCCATATGTCTCAACAACGTAGTCAACGCCTTTTTCGTCCAGGTACTTAACGATCTGGTCTTTCGCAGACTGCCCAAAGTCATCATTTACAGCCATGATTCCTATTTTCTTTAGATGAAGTTCATCTACAAAGTAAGTTGCACAGGTTGTACCGGCATAGATGTCGGGTATGCGGAACCAAGTCGAATATGGATTTGTCACAGCCTCGGTTACTTTAACGCTCTGACTACCTGTCATGTGCACGACTTGTGTTTCGTTAAGCAAATCCGCTATCGCGAGCATTTGCGCACTGAAATGAGGCCCAAATACTGCATCATAAGATGTATCCCGTAAAACCTTCTGGGCAGCGTTTACAGCCGTATCCGGTGTTGACGCGGCATCTTCTGAAACAAACTCTACAGTACGTCCGATAACACCTCCGTCGGCATTCCTATTTTCAACAGCCAAGTTGATTGCATTCGATATATCTTCACCGTCACTCGCAAGCCCGCCGGTCATGGCCATAAGCCCGCCAATCTTAATAGGATTACTTGCGTCAGGGCCTGATGACGCTTCGCCACCACCAGATGGCGCAGGAGCGGGTGTTCCGCCGCCACTCTGGTCGCCAGAGGCGCCACCGCTGCAAGCAGCAAGCGCGATAGCGAGTATTAACGATAGCGTTAATAGCGATAACCTCTTCTTCATTTTCCGTCCTCCTCTCAATAAAACTCATCGCATAACAATTATTTACACTGCTGTAGTAACATGTTTTAAACTACATTTTTGATTGTATAAAAAACCTCAGGTGCATTAAACAATCTATGCCAAAAATCATATGCGATTATTTCACATAAATATAGCTTCTGAGCTATAGCTCTGAACCCTCGTTGCCGGATAGACGAATTGTCGCGAATTGTCCTGTGCCGTTCCGACATCAGGATCTGCGCGATGAACCCGACAAATAACTCGTTCTGCGTACGCTCTCGACTATGAACCTGTAAAGGTTTAGCTGATTACTATACTGTATCGGGGACAAGATCGAGCATTGACTTTATCTCATGCTTATCATTGTTCGTACGCCAAGCGGCAATGATGTATGGCGTTTCATTTATGACTGGAAGTTTATAGTATTTGACACCAAACTCCTCTTGATAAAACAGGAAGTGGCCACATATACCGACACCTTTCTGCTCTCTAATATTGTGCATGAATGTCATCATATTTGGTACAAGAACTATCTCTTTCGGCGTAAATCCGTAACCATTACATTCTAATAAAAGCATATCCCGCATATACTGATCATCGGCAAGAGCGGCAACCCTGAAGAATACTTCATTTGACAATGACGTAAAATCGATTGTTTCGTGCTTTGCCATCGGATGGCCTATTGCAATTGCCAAATATCTCCCTAATCGCGCGACCCTTTTACTTGAAATTTTTTCATTGCCATGCATTACAAAGTCTTGGGCAAAGCCTAAATCAGCATTTCCATATTCGATTTCCCTGCTTTGTTCCCTGAAATCCCGTAAAATCTCTTCAACAATAACCTTAGGATAGAGTTTTTTAAATGTATTGCATATTTTTCGTACCATTTGAAAACCCTCGTCGGTGTCATAAAAACTCGGGAACGCAATGCGAAAAATTTGACGTGTGCCAAATTCCATAGAGCATGCATGCGTAGTTGCCTTGCTGATTTCCGGGTATAAATGACTATAAGCCGAATTCAGGTATTCGCCTGCTGGTGTTAGCGCCAAGCCGCGACCATTCCTATAGAATAGTTTCACACCTATCATGCTTTCGAGTGTACTGATAGACTTACTAAGAGTCGGTTGTGAAACGCCCAGCAGTTGTGCCGCCCTCGAACAATTGAGTTCCCTGGCGACCTCTAAGAAATTTTCTATTTGATTGAATGTTATTTTCCGTAGTGCCGTCGTTCCAATCAAATCATCCCCTCCACTTCAACTCCGGATTTAACGGACTCATCCCCGTACATATCAATGAAGGCGATGAGCTTTTGAGCAACAAGTGAATTTTGCGCAGCGCATAAAACTAAAACAATATTTGGCGTGCCATCACATTCTGGCAAAGGATAATATTTTATGCTAACTTTTTCATCATAATTCTTTATTCTGCCACAAATACTGATGCCAAGCCCTTCTTTTATATTATGCATAAATGTCTGATAATCATTTATAAAATCGACCCGTTTTGGTCGAAACCCATATTTCTCGCACTCTTCAACAAACATTTTCTTCTCTAAAATAATATCGGATACAAGAATTTGATAGAACACTTCGTTTTCCAGCTGTTTCAAATCCAGTTTTTTTACCCGCGCACACGGAAGCCTTCTTGACATAGCGATATACTGCTTCATCTTCGATATTTGCTTTATCTCAAACCCTTCAAGCCCATATAAAACATAATCGGGAGTAAATGCTATATCAGCGCTTCTCATTCTCACTGTCTGACGCAAATCACTTAAACTGTCAAGCACTATGTTAATTAAAATGTCAGGATGCGCTTGGCTGAATGCCTTTAATATTTTAGCAGATTTTTCGAAATTCTCGTCTGCGTCAAAAGCGCTTGGAACGACAACGTTCAATGTTTGCCTAATACTTGTATTAATTTTTTTAGCATTATCTACTGCTTTTTTATAGTCTTCACATACCGCAGATAAATGTATGGCAAGGTATGCCCCTTCATCAGTTAGCTCTATTCCTTGCTTCCCTCTTGTATATAAAGGAAATTCCAATACATGTTCCATATACTTTAACGACTTAATAAGCGCAGAGTTAGATATATAAAGTGCTTTTGAAGCACGTGAAAGATTCCGATACCTAGCGACGGTTAGAAAAGCATCAATCTGCTTCATCGAAATATTATAGAGGTATTTGTCCATTGCTTATATCATGAACGCTGGTATTTCATCTTGTTCGACTCGCCGATCCGTTACAGTGTTTCCAACCATATCTGTTTATGCGTTTGCTTCACAACATTTTTGGCTGTAATATCAAGTTCTATAAAGTGTTTTTCTCTCTTTTTCTGCTATCAGATATTTTCACATTATTGGGTTTCCGTTCAAAATCATAGCACGTTTGATTAACTCTGTCACGCTTAGACCGCTCTTTGTGAATACAACTGACCAATGAAAGAAACGGTCAGTACAAATATCGCCTCAAATACAAGAGGATCTCATCAAAATTCAGCGGCTTTCCTATATGGTCGTCCATGCCCGCTTCGAGGCAGTTTTTGATATCCTCGCGAAACACGCTGGCGGTCATCGCGATGATCGGGACGGATTTGGCCTCGGGGACATCCAGTTTTCGTATCCTGCGCGTCGCCTCAAAGCCATCCATTTCAGGCATCTGCACATCCATGAAAACCATTTCGTACCTGCCCGGCGCCTCGCTGAACATGCGGACCGCTTCCGCCCCATTCACGGCGCATTCAATCTCCAGGCCTGTAGGCTCAAGCAGCGCGAGCACGATCTCGCGGTTGATTTCGACGTCTTCGGCAAGCAGGATACGGCGATTTGAAAACATGACGTCGTTTGCCTGCCCCTCATCTTCAACATTCTGCCACGACGCCCCGGCGCTCTCGCTTTCAAGCCTTTCGGCGCGCCTCATCCTGACCGTGAACGCGAAAGTCGAGCCCTTGCCGAGTTCTGACTCGACCCAAATCTCGCCGCCCATGAGCTCCACGATGCCTTTGGAGATAAAAAGCCCCAGCCCGGTCCCGCCGAACTTTCGCGACGTATCGGATCCGGCCTGCGAGAAGGATTGGAACAAGCGGGCCTGCTGTTCGGGGCTGACGCCAATACCCGTATCCGTGATCCTGAACAGCAACGCGCATTCTCCGCCCTCTTCCCCCGCCAACTGCGCCTCCAATGTGATAGCCCCTTTCTCGGACGTGAATTTGATCGCGTTGCCGACGAGGTTTGTAATCACCTGCGCCAGCCGCTGGCTGTCGCCGTTCATGATCATTGGGATATCCGCGTCCAGGCGCGATATGAACGTCTGCGATTTTTCATCCGCGCGGAATTTCATGACGTTCATGACCCGTTCGATCATTTCATTGAAAACAAACGCCTCCGGCGAAATCTCAAATTTTCCGGCTTCGATTTTGGATATATCCAAAACGTCGTTTATCACGCCGAGCAACAGTTTTGAGGCGTCTTCGATCCGGGTAAGGCAATAATCCTTCCGCTCCACATCCGAAGCGGATTTCCCTATGCTCACCATCCCGATAATAGCGTTCATCGGCGTTCTGATTTCATGGCTCATATTGGACAAAAACGCGCTCTTATAACGCGATTCCGCCTTTGACGCCTCGATCAAAAGTTTCGACTGCGTGATGTCTTTGAACAGTATGATGCTGCCGATATGGGCGTTTCGCTGAATGGCGGGGGTGATTTCAACACTGACGCAGATGTCTTCAGAGATACTGGCCTCTGTCGAGAACGTCTCATGATGAGTCGCGGCCTGCTTCAGCAAATCGAAGATCTGTTCATACGGCAAATCCGAAAAGGCCTCGCCGAGGACCAGCCGCAGATCCGAGCCGAGCGGGACGCCAGCAGCCCCGGGAAAAAGGCGCATCAACGCCTTGTTGTAAGCGATAATGCTAAGCTGCTCGTCTACGACCAGATACCCGTCGGATATCAGGTCGACCACCTGCCGCAAAGTGATCGGCAGCAAACTGACGAGCCGGTATTTCAAAAACGCGACCATCAAACAAAGTATCGTGACTGTAAAAGCAGCCACGCTGATGCTGAACGGCAAACCGGCTATCCCGAATGAGTACATGACGTTCGGCACTGTCGAGATAATGATGCCGATGATCACAAGCAGCGACTGCATCGAAAAGAGCCCGGAATTGCGGACTGAAGCGACGATCATCAAAACAACCGCGGCCAGGAGGCAACCATAGGAATATGCCGAATGGAAATAATAATACGCGCCGTAAACGGCCTCGGATGAATGCAGTGAAAAATTCACGAAAAACAGATGATGCAGTGAATCTGTGAACACCATGACTATGCTCAGGATCGGTATGGCAAGAAACAAAGCGTGCGCCGGCCGCGGGCTCCATTCGGGCCTCAGTATCGCCATGCCCAGGTAGAGCAACGCTACCGGCATCAGGCAAATGCCGATATAGCAAATATGGATGAACGACATATATGTCACGCCGGTCGCGTAATGAAAATCGACTTCCAGCAGCGTGCCCGCGCTCCAAAGCACCATGATGCCAAACATGAAAAGAAACGCTACGCGGATTTGTGAACGCTGGCGCATCCGGGCTACAACCACAATCATCCCGATACACAGCAGCAACGAAATATGGACAAATACATTAATGACTGTCGTTAACACATTCTACCCCCCATTGATGATATCGTTAATTTATCACAATGAGGGATCAAGGGCAATAAAAACCGGCATTTTTGGCCAGTCAATCCCGGGTCTCAGCTCATTCGCTGAGCATTTCCGTTATACGTTCACAAGCGTCCTTCATACGCATACGCTCGTCTTCTTTGGCGTCCGGGGAAACGGGCTTCAGCTGTTCCCCGATGACCAGGCACATCACCGGCTTTCTCTTGAAAAGCTTGTAAAACCCGCGCGGCTCGTGGAATGAAACCGCCATTGGCAACAGCGGCACATGCGCCTTTGCCGCCAAAAAGAACGCGCCTCTTTTGAAGCTATGGATCTCGGCCCCATAAGGGCTTATGAAGCCTTCCGGGAAGAAATGTACTATCCTGCCCTCGTCGAGCAGCTTTTCCATCTCGCCAAAAAACGTTTGAGTCTCGCTGAATGTGCGCGGAACGGATACGCAACCCAAAAGATTGAAGAAAACGCCCGGAAAAATCTTATCTATTTTTTTCGGGACCGTGGGGAAAACAAGTTTGCGCGGATAGAACGCGGCAGCCACAAGCACGCTGTCCATTTTGTGGACATGGTTGCAGACGGTCACTGCGCTATGGATCCCTTTCAGGTTTTGAATGCCGGTAATACGGGCGCCATTGAACAGGCACACCCAAAAAAGCAACACCGGGATCGCGGCCGTATAGAATATGCGCGCCGCGAACAGAAACAGGCTTACCCGATAATATTCTTTTCTCTTGCCCTGAATCAAATCTTCCCTCCCAACTTCAATGATACAACTCCGTTCGCAATATTCCGCAAAGAAGTTTCAAAGTAATAAAAAATAAATGTTTCAAGCAACACGCCGACCGACCATATTTTTTGTGTTATACTATATGTTTGTTAAAAATATTTCAACAAGGAACGGATTTACTTTGGAAACACAAACAGAAAAAGGGTCAAAACCCAAAATTAAAATCAGTAAATATTCTTATATGATGCTTCTCGGGCACGCGACAACAGATATAGCCCAGGGCGGCCTGCCCGCCATACTGCCATTTTTGATAGCCGAACACCATTATTCATACGCGGCGGCGGCGGGGCTCGTGTTCGCGGGCAATCTTTTGTCCGCGGTATCACAACCGTTTTTCGGCTGGCTCGGGGACAAGGTTGAAAGGCCGTGGTTTATGATCGCCGGCATCATGCTCGCGGCCGTCGGCATCGCGCTTGTCGGCTATTTTGAAAGCTACGCCATGTGTTGCGTCGCGGTCATCGTCATGGGCGTCGGCGTCTCCCTGTTCCATCCGGAGGGCAGCAAGCTCGCGAACATCGCCGCCGGCGAGGTAAACAAGGGCGCGGGCATGAGCGTCTTCTCGGTAGGAGGCAGCGTTGGGTTCAGCGTCGGGCCGATGATCGCTACCGCCGCCATCGTCGCTTTTGGCCTCAAAGGAACGGCAATCTTTTTAATCCCCGCGGTCATAGCGTCGCTCATACTCCTGCCACGCCTCAAGGAATTCAAGCAGCTCAGCCTGGACCACAAGGCGCATGTAAAGGAAGTGATCACGTCGGGCGAATTGCCGCCTGACAATATCAAGGGGTTTTCGGCAGTCGCCATCGTGGTTTTTTTCCGTTCGTGTATCCAGACCTCGCTGAATACATTTATCCCGCTGTTTTGGATCGGGATCTTCATGGCTTCAACCACAACCGGCAACCTGCATCTTTCGATGTACGCCGGCGTCGGGATTGTAGCGGTGCTTGTAGGCGGCAGGCTTGCGGACCTCGTCGGCTTCCGGCTTCTGTTCCGTATAGCCTGTTTCGCGCTTCCTGTGTTCATCTTCCTGTTCGTATTCAACAGGAACCCACTATACGCGACGATTCTCATCATACTGGTTGCCGTTTGCCTGTCGATGTCAAACAGCCCGCTCGTACTCACCGGGCAGGCTTTCATGCCAAACCACATCGGAATGGCGTCTGGAGTGCTTTTCGGTTTGACAGTCAGCATGGGCGGCCTCATGGCGCCGGTCATCGGCAGGATAGGCGACGTATACGGGCTTGAGCAGGCCATGTTCATGATCGCGTGTTTCAGCATCGGCGCTTTTGTCGCGGTTTTCTTCATACCAAAGCTGGTAACCGGAGCCGCGCAAAAAAAAGGGGGCGCTGTTTAAAGCAACCGTTTATTTAATCGGCGCCTCTGAGCAAAGCCGCCATATCGGCAGGGAGCGGCGACGCGATGCGCATGGGGCGTCCTTGTACCGGATGCGTGAAGGAGAACTCCGCCGCGTGCAGCGCTTGCCGCGCGATGAATGGCGACGGCCGGCCATAGAGCTCGTCCCCGAGCACAGGGTGCCCATAGTGCGCGAAATGCACGCGGATCTGGTGGGTCCGCCCTGTCAACAGCTTTACACGCACGATAGTGATATATTGCGACAAGTCGGGGCAAATCGGTTCAAAGCGGCAAACTTCGTATACTGTCCGCGAAGGGAATCCGCCTTCCTCCACAGGGATGACGGAGCGCCGCGGCTCGCCCGGGCCTGCCAGACCGATCGGCAGGTCGATGACGCCCGACGCCGGCAGATCGTCAGCAAGACGGCCCTCCAGGACCGCGATATATATCTTCTCGACGCGGCCGTCGGCGCTCTGCTTTGCGATATTGTCCTGCGCGTGGCTGTTCTTTCCGACGACAAGCACGCCGGACGTCCCCATATCGAGGCGGCTTACAAACCGCGGCTTGTAGCTTTCGCCCCTTTGGTTCATATGAAAGATGATCGCGTTTGCGATCGTGCCGTCCCTGTGCCCTTTGGTCGGATGGACTATCACGCCCGGTTGTTTGTCTATCGCGAGGAGATCATCGTCCTCATAAAGTATAGCGAGCGGTATGTCCTGCGGCGCGATCCAGCTCTCCTCCTTTGGGAATACGAGACGCACTTCGTCCCCGGCCTTGACCTTGTCCCGGAAGCGCGCGGGGCGGCCGTTGATCAACAGCGCGCCCGAGCCCTCGCCGCCGGCGTTGTTGGCAATTTTGCGAAAGAGTTTCTGGGAGACGCCTTTCGCGTTTTTCAACACGCCGCGCGCGGTCATGCCGTCTTCATGCCGCCCGGCTGTCACGCATAGCCCTTCACCGCTGTTTTTTCTTTCAGTTTCGCCCGTATACTCTGTCACGGCGTCAAAAGCTTCCTCTTGACCGTGTTCCAAAACTCATAATTCTTGAATCGCAGCAATGTGACGCTGCGCTCGGACAGCCCGACTTCTATGCACTGTACGCCCGCAAACCGCGACTCGTTACCGTCTATCGCAACCAGCGTCTCGCGTCCGGCGCCGTTGCCATCGTCCGCGCTGTCGGGATCGGGAAAGATCCGCACGGGCAGGCCGGGCGGAAGCGCTATGCCGCTTGTAAACGAGCGATAGGCCGTCGTGTTGACCGGCGCAAGCGGCGTGAGCTGAAGCAGGTCGAGCCGGGGATCCACGATGCTTCCCCCGAGCGCGTAGTTGTAAGCCGTAGAACCGGCCGGCGTAGAAATGACTACGCCGTCGCCATGGAATTTTTCGACGAGGCTCTCACCGATATAGATGTCGAAATGGGCCAGCCGGGAATCGGACGACTTCACAAGGATCTCATTCAGCCCCTGCAGGGTACTCACGCCCCCCGCGTATTCGACGCTACCGCAGACCGTGCGGTAACATTGCTGTCGGAACCGGCCGTGCAAATAGCATTCGACAAATCCATCCATATCATTCACGTCAAGTTCCTGGAAAAAACCAAGATGGCCGGTGTTGACGCCGACAAACGGGGCGTCCGGGTAGTCAAACCTTTGAAGCGTCCTCAGAAAGGAACCGTCCCCCCCGATGACGATGATAAGTTCGGCGCCAGCCACCTCGTCCCTGACCGGGCAAAAATCCGCGGCCCGCAGTTTCTCCGCGAGCGCCGCCGCGATGAGCTCCGATTCGCCGCGGCCGTAATCTATAATACTGATTATACGTTCATGCATTGTTTAAACTCCGCTACAAGCCCCGAAAAAGTTTTCATGGCCTCTTCGACAGGTTCGGGTTTGCCCATGTCGACCCCGGCGATTTTCAAAAGTTCTATAGGATCGTCAGAGTCGCCGGTTGACAGGAAGCGCAAATAATCCGCCGCCGCCTCTTCGCCTCCCGTAAGCAAGCGTTCGGCGATTGCCGCCGCCGCGGAAAAACCCGTCGCGTATTTGTACACATAAAAAGCGCGATAAAAATGCGGGATCCGCGACCATTCGGACGCGATGAAACCGTCGCGCTCCACATTCGGCCCGTGATACTTTTCAACCAGCCCGCCGTAAATATCCGAAAGGAATTCATTCGTCAACGATTCCCCTTCCGCGGCGGCTTCGTGCGTCAGCTTTTCAAATTCGGCAAACATCGTCTGCCTGAACAGCGTCGTACGGAATTCTTCCAGGTAGAAATTGAGGTAGTACGCCCTCTCCGGGCCGGTCTTGGCAGATCCAAGCAAGCGGCGCACGAGAAGGTTTTCGTTGACGGTCGAAGCGACTTCGGCCGTGAAAATCGAATGGCTGCCGTACGTGAACGGTTGGGCGCGCCGCGTATACCAGCTGTGCATGGAGTGGCCCATCTCGTGGACGAGCGTAAACACGTCCTTCAGCTTGCCCTGAAAATTCATGAGTATGAACGGCTTGCTGTCATAACACCCGAAGGAATACGCGCCGCTGCTCTTCCCTTCATTCTCGTATACGTCGATCCAGCGCTCATCGAGCGCGCCGCGCGTACAAGCGTCCAGATATTCATGGCCGAGCGGCGCGAGCGCGTCGCGCATGATCGACACCGCCTCCTCAAATGAAACATCCTCGTCCGGCGGGCTTGCGACCGGCGCGTATATATCGTACATCGCCAGCTTTTCCAGCCCGAGCGCGCGCCGCTTTACATCCAGATAATCATGCAGCGTATGAAGGTTCCTTCCTACGGTTGCTATGAGGTTTTCATACACGTCCACACTTACGTTGTCGCCGAAAAGCGCGGCGGAAAGCGCGGAATCATAATGCCGGATCTCCGCGGAGATCGTATCGGCTTTCGTGTTCGCGCTGTAGGCGGCCGCGAGCGTATTCCGCTGTTTCTGAAAAGTGGAATAGAGCCTTTCATAAGCGGCGCGGCGCACACCGCGGTCCTTCGACTCCATGAATTTGATATAGTTCCCGTGCGTCAGCTCAACAGGGCTTCCGTCCTCAGAGGCCACCTCCCCGAATTTCATGTCAGCGTCGTTTATCATCGTGAAGATATCGCCCGAGGCGCCAAGCACTTCGGAAAGGCGCGCCAATATTTCCTCCTCACCGCGTGAAAGCACATGCGGCTTTTGCCGCATAAGCGAACGGATAGCGTAGCCAAAACCCGCAAGCTCCGGGCAATCCGCGAAAAATTCCGCGATTTTTCCCTCGTCCAAATCCGTCGCCTCAGGCTCGAAAAACGCCGCGCGCGCCGCTATCCGCGCCATCAGCGATTGCGCGCGGTCCGTCATCGCCTGGTATTTCGCTTCGGTATTGTCCTCGTCGCGCCGCTGCCGCGCGTAAACATATACGCGCTCCGCCAGACGCCACATATCGTCGCGCTTTCTGAGCGCACCGAGCAGCGTCTCCGCGCTCGACCCGAGCCGCCCCGCGTACGCCGCGAATTCATCATCCAAAGCGAGCGCCCGCCCATAGTCGAGCTCCCATTCCGCCTCATCCGGATAAATGGACGCAATGTCCCATATGTACTTTTCAGCAATCTCTGTCCGCTTCACTGCGAAGGCTCCTTTCCAACCATGTTTTTGCCGCTCTTACAAAATCAAAGGCAGCGTCGTTGTATACCGTCGATGAAATATTGTAAAATAATATCATTGGAACAAAGTATAACATATGGAGTATTTGTGAATGGACAATCGTCCGATTGGTTTTTTTGATTCGGGTCTCGGGGGGCTTACATGCATCCCCTATCTTTTGAACGCGTTCCCGCGTGAACGGATCGTATACTTCGGCGATACCGCGCGCACGCCTTACGGCTCGAAAGCCATCTCCACCATCCGCAAATTCGCGGCTGAAATCACGGATTTCATGGTTGAGGCCCAGGACGTCAAAATGATCGCAATCGCCTGCAACACGGTCAGCGCCACCGCGCTTGACGAGCTGCGCAGACGCCACCCGGATACGCCGATACTCGGAATCATCAGTCCCGCCGCGCACACCGTATCGAAAATATGCGGGCCCGAAAACCATATCGGCGTCATCGGCACGAAAGCGACCGTCGCAAGCGAGGCTTATACAAAGAAAATCCTCGGCTTCGCCCCCGGTTTGCATGTCTTCGCGAAAGCCTGTCCCGCGTTTGTGCCGCTCATCGAGGAAGGCATCATCAAAAACCATATCATGGATTTGACGATAGTCTACTATTTGGGCGGCTTCATCGAAGCACACAGCATAGATACGCTCGTGCTCGGCTGCACGCATTACCCGCTCATCCGGGAAAACATCGACAGGCTGTACCCGGGCCTCCAAATCGTCGACCCCTCAGAGGAAATGCTTCAAAGCATCTCGGACGCGCTTGAACGCTATGGCCTGCACTCGGGCGCTAAGCGCCCCGACCATGTCTTTTACGCAAGCGACCTTTCGGAAAATTTCGTGAATATGATAAACCTGATTTTTTCCGGGACCGATTATCCGGTCACGTTTAAAAGTTTTGATCTTGATAGTTTTGTGGAACGAAAGGAATAAGTTTTATGGATTTGGATGAATTACTCGCTTTGCTCGATATCGAAACGCCATCCGGCCTTGTCTATTTCGAGCAGTTCGCGGATTTGATGGAGGAACCTCTGGATATCCCGTTTGAAACGCTGACCGCGCTTGTGGAGGGCATGGAGCCTGAAGTCATTTCGGAACTGCTTGAGGGATACTTCGACGAAATCCTGAAATCCGTGCCCGACGGCGAGGATGAACTCTATACGCTCATCATGAGTATCGGCGGCACCCTGCAAACGCTGTCCGCCGGCAGCGAGGAAGACAGCATGGGCGTATTCGCCGAAGAATTGAACAAGTTCAGGTCATGGTATCTGTTTGAGGACTGCGTCATTTGCGAGGATCTTTCGGAGGGCGCGGAGCGGGAGATCCCCTTGATCGAAGCGCTTACGAATATTCGAGCGCAGAATTTCACGGATGAAGACTTCGCGTTTGATTTCTCCGGGGCGCTGGATTATCAGCTTGACGAGTATATCGTATCGCTCGGCGCCATCATCGAGGACAGTTACGGCAACGGCGACGAAGAGGACGAGGATGACGACTATCGGGATCCCGACGAAGAAGAATAGAAATATATTGACACCATATGTTATTATTGGTATTATATGACATTAGAATACCGCTTGACATTTTCCTGGACAGGCGGGATAATACTTGAGAACATATGTTTAGACACGGGAGGATATCATGGCAGATAACAAAGAGTTGAAGACAGTCAGCAAGGACGACAAGGAAAAGGCCCTCGAGGCGGCGCTCAATCAGATTTACAAACAATTCGGGCAAGGCGCGGTGATGAAGCTCGGCGACAACAGCGCCGCGCAAAACGTCAGCGTGATATCGACGGGTTCCGTCAGCCTTGATATCGCAACCGGGATCGGCGGCGTACCGCGCGGCAGGATCGTTGAAATCTTCGGCCCAGAGTCATCAGGAAAGACGACGTTGACGCTGCACATCATCGCCGAGGCGCAAAAGGCCGGCGGGCGGGCGGCGTTCATCGACGCGGAACACGCCTTAGACCCGATTTACGCGAAAAACCTTGGCGTGGATACGGATGAGCTGCTTGTTTCACAACCCGACACGGGAGAGCAGGCGCTCGAAATTTGCGAAATGCTCGTCCGCAGCGGCGCCATAGACGTCATCGTCGTTGACTCGGTCGCGGCGCTCGTACCGCGCGCCGAGATTCAGGGCGAAATGGGCGATTCGCATGTGGGGCTCCACGCCCGGCTTATGAGCCAGGCGCTGCGCAAGCTCGCCGGCGCCATCAACAAGTCCAATACCTGCGCGATATTCATCAACCAGCTCCGCGAAAAGGTCGGCGTGATATACGGCAATCCGGAAGTCACGACCGGGGGCCGCGCGCTGAAATTTTACGCTTCCATGCGTATAGACATCCGAAAAGTTGAGACGATCAAGTCGGGCGATCTGATGCTCGGAAACCGGACGCGCGCAAAAATAGTAAAGAACAAAGTCGCGCCGCCCTTTAAACAGGCGGAATTTGATATTATGTTCGGCGAGGGGATCAGCAAGATCGGGGATCTGCTCGACTGCGCCACGGCAGCCGGCATAGTAGACAAAGCCGGTTCGTGGTACAGCTATACGGGAGACCGTATCGGCCAGGGACGGGAAAACGCCAAAGGATTTTTGTCGGAACATCCCGAAATCGCCGATCAAATCGAGGCGCGCGTGATGGAAAAGCTGAAGCAGGACCGTGAGGCGGCGGCCAGGATCTCAGAGCCTTCCGCCCCGGCAAGGGGTCAGGGGCTGCTGGACGAAGTCGTGCGCGTTGATGAGGACGGCGTCGTGATGGAGGATATATAGAAGGTATTTGGAACCGCAAAAAAGAATCATCAATGAACCGTCGTGGCTGATCAGGGAGGCGGCAAGAAAAGCCATGAGGGGACGCATGCCGCTTTTAATTGCGTCCTCAATTATTTATATACTTTGCATGAGTGTACCGATCATCATCGTAGAAGAAATCACAGGCCTGTGGGAAAATCTGGAGCGAGCGACCGAAGACTATATGGCGGTCCTTGCCAACCCGACTTTTGAGGCTGTCAACGAATGGGCGCAGGCCTGGTCCCCAAAAATCAACATCAGCACCGCTTCGTTTTTCTATGTCCTGCTTGTCCCCGGGCCGCTCACGCTCGGCCTGTCCGTGATCTGGCTGCGCGTACTGCGCGGAAAAGACGCGTACGCTGATATGGTCTTTTCCGGGTTTGGCAATTTTCTTCGCGCCCTGTTCCTGCATGTGATCCGTGGCGTCTTCATCATGCTCTGGTCGATACTGCTGCTTGTTCCGGGCGTGATCGCTTACTACCGTTTCAGCCTTGCGTTCTTTTTGCTGGCGGACAATCCCGGCATGGGGCCGATCGCCGGACTGTCATACAGCAAGTATTATATGCAGCAAAACAAGGGCTCGCGTTTTGTCCTCGATTTTTCATTCATAGGCTGGTTTGCGCTCAGCGCGTTGGTCTTCTTCGCGGTTGACGGAGGTATACTCGCCTTGATGCAAAGCACGGGATATGCGCCGTCGTTTTTTGCGCAAGAGCTTATATCGGGAATCCTTGGAGCTTTTGTCTTTGCGCCGCTCTACGCGTATCGCGGCGTCGCCTCGGCCGAATACTATCATCGCGTCATTTGCCGCGAACCGGGGTCATTTCCCGAGCTGCCCGAAACTACTTGATCAGCATCGTCCTTATCATATCGCACATCTCAAGCACGCAAACCTGACGGTTGACGCGACGGCCTCTGTCGCGAAAATGCTTCCCGCTCGAAACCCTCTCCCCATTGCGGCCCACCAGTGCGAAAAACACCGTGCCGACGGGCTTGTCGCAGGACGCGCCGCCCGGCCCCGCGATCCCGGTAACGGAAATCGCGATATCCGCGCGCGAATTTTCGAGCGCCCCGAGCGCCATCTCTATCGCGCATGGCTCCGACACAGCGCCGTACCTGTCAAGGGTTTCGTTTGATACGCCGATCATTTCTATCTTTGCGTCGTTGCTGTAGGTGACAAAACTGCGGTCAAACACCTCCGACGAACCGGGCACGGACGTGATCGCCCCCGCAAACAGCCCCCCCGTACACGACTCGGCGGCGGCAAGCTTCATTCCCCTGCTTGAAAGCAATTCTACGATGACCTGCGGAAAATCTTTATCCTCGTCACTGTAAAGATACTCCCCGGCAAGCTCTTTCGCCTTGCGTACGGCGGCCAGGGCGGCAGCTTCAGCCTCCTTTTCCGTGCTTCGCATGGATGAAATCCGTACCGCGCACTCGCCTTCTTTGGCATAGGTCGCGACAGTAGGATCTGTCTGCCCGTCTATGATCGGCAGCAGCGCCGTTTCCAGCGCGGATTCCCCGATTCCGTAAAACCGCAGCATCTTACTGAAAATGACAGCGTCTGATTTCTTCGCAAGCCACGGGATGACGCTCCGCTGCATCATTTCCTTCATTTCGCGCGGCGGTCCGGGCATGGCGATGAAAGCGTTCCCCTCATGTTCAAGCACAAACCCCGGCGCCGTCCCGGCCTCGTTGTAAAAGGCCTCGGCCCCCTCGGGAAGCAGCGCCTGTTTTAAATTGTTTTCGGTATAGTTTTTTCTGCCCAGGCTGCGCATGATTTCATCGAGGCGCCGGTAAGCCTCCTCATCATGTACAAGCGCCCTGCCCGTAAGCTCGGCGATCAGTTCCTTTGTAAGATCGTCCTGTGTCGGCCCCAGGCCGCCGGTCGTCAGCACTATAGCTGATTCTTCCGAGGCGCGCGCCAGGGTGTCTTTCAGCCGCTTCGGATTGTCGCCGACGGTGAAGTGGTACAGCACGCTGATCCCAAGCAGCTGAAGCTGCTCTGAAATATACGCCGCGTTCGTGTTGACGACCTGCCCGAACAGAAGCTCTGTCCCGACGGCTATGATTGATGCTGTTCTCATTTGCTTCCCCTATTTCATATTCAGCAATTTGCGGCCGTTCCAAAGGTACTCGATGCCTGAGTAGACTGTGAGGGCGACCGCGATCCAAAGGCAGACCATCCCCGCGGCCGAAACGACGACCCAAATACCGTGGGTGAACGGGTCGTTCCCTATCGCCGAACCCAGCAGGATGAGCCCGATCGCAACCATCTGGAAAATGGTTTTCAGTTTGCCCGAAAGCCCCGCGGCTATGACCACGCCTTCCGAAGCCGCGACGCTGCGCAGGCCGGTGATGGCAAACTCGCGCGCCAGGATCACCACTACCATCCAGGCGGGAATGATGTGCATATCAACGAAAACGATGAATGCGGAAGTAGTAAGCACCTTGTCCGCAAGCGGATCCATCAGTTTGCCGAAATTCGTGATTTGGTTGCGGCGCCTGGCGATATACCCGTCAAGCATATCCGTACCCGCCGCGATGATGAAAACCGCAAAGGACAGTATGGCGTATACCTGAGCCCCGCCCTGCCCGAGATAGAAGAAGACAAGGAAGACCGGCACAAGCGCCATGCGTATCAATGTTAGAAAATTCGGAAGATTCATTTCACTCCTTCCCGCGCTATCCGGATACCAATTCGCCCACGAGATCGTAATCCATAGCGTCCGTGATGCGGACTTTGACTATCGAACCTATTATATCATCACCGCCCTCGGCGACCGGCGCGGGCGCGGAAAAGATGACCGCGTTATCGATCTCCGGGGCGTCACCTCTGGTACGCCCGATATAGACGCCGTCAGACTCGCGTTCGCAGACAATGACGTCCTGGATGGAGCCGGTCAGCCGCTCATTGTTTTCAAACGAAATGCGCTGCTGCAATAGCATCAGTTCATCCCTTCTGGCCGCCGCTATTCCGGGCGGCGTCTGGCAAGGCATATTCGCGGCGTCGGTACCTTCTTCAGGCGAGTACGCAAAGACGCCGAGCCTGTCAAATCGCACTTCTTTGGCAAAATCATATAGTTCCTCAAAGTCTTGCTCAGTCTCTCCCGGCAGCCCAGTGATAAACGTTGTGCGTATGACGATACCGGGCATGGCCGCGCGCAGGCGGTCGATCACGCCGCGTATACTCCGTTCGGTAGACGCGCGCCGCATATTTTTCAACAATCTGTCATTGACATGCTGGAGCGGCAGGTCGATGTATTTCACGAGCCTCGGCTCGCTCGCCATCACTGCGACCAGTTCGTCCGTCACTCTCTCTTCGTAACAATAAAGCAGACGCACCCACTCGATACCCTTGGCGCGTTCGGAAGCGCAAAGCTCCCTCAGCAGTCTCGGCAGCGCAAATTCGCCGTACAGATCCTTTCCGTACCAGGTCACGTCCTGCGCGATAAGGATGAGCTC